>Ga0255346_1004498_pt1 | contig 15207 bp, 13 predicted proteins | sample wastewater_treat_FD_194410 | JGI IMG/M metagenome (GOLD analysis project Ga0255346, IMG submission 194410) | Wastewater microbial communities from Lulu Island WWTP, Vancouver, Canada - plant22 | ecosystem: Engineered > WWTP > Wastewater > Unclassified | place: Canada: Vancouver, British Columbia... | reverse complement strand
CGGTGACTGCGTTAAAAATCCTTGAAGGGCGACAGCCCGTCGACGGATTTTTGCCTTGTCACCGACAAAATTATGCCTGAAAATCCGCACATTCACCCTATGTGGACAGGTTCATATTTTCCTTCATCTTGCACAGAAATCCCTTGATATACGTCAGTATGCCTGCGGAATTTCTATACAATCTGACGAAAAATCTGTCGGCGCATATTCAGCACAAGTTTTGTGCGGTGTTGCCTTAACTCGTGAAAAACAGATACAAACTAAGTTCGGCATCTGTCTGATATAAAACGTTAAGGAGCACTATTATGAAAAATAAGATGATAACATTTATATTGTCATTGATTATCATATACACCGCTGTTGGTATTAATGCAAATGCAGATATTTCTTCTCCTGAAGATGTAAAAGATTGGGAAGTAATATTTGGCGTGACTGAACCAATCGCTATAGTCAAAAATTATCTGGGTAATGAAACAGATATTTCCGTTCCTGATAATATACTTGGATATACTGTAACGGAAGTTGATTTTTCCGCATTTCCTGTTATATTAGCTATGGATGATCTTGACGGTGTTCATCCTACTACTTCTATTTATATTCCTGAAACTGTAAAGCAGGTCACTATTAGTCCGCCTCTCAAATTTGAAACTAACCTCAGATCATTAAGTATAAACGGAAACGAAGTGATGATCCAACTCGAAATAGATAATGATCATATTGAAGAATTGACAATACCTCACTTCAAGCATAAATCTCAGAAATCATATGACAGATCATATATCAGGATAAAAAATGCACCATTGCTGAAAAAATTATCGATCGCAGGAACATACGATTTACTGGAAATTGATCAGAATAATTTTAAGGATTGTTCTTCACTTAAAGAAATAGTTTTTCCAAAACAGTGCAGCTATATTCGATTTGGTTCTTTCTCGTTTGAAAACTGCGGATTTGAAATACTTGATATTCCATATGATGCTGAAATAGGTCAGGGTGCATTTGAATCCAATGATCTTTTAACAAATGTTTTATTCAGCGGAAAAACTGATCTTAAAGGATATGTATTTTATAATTGCCCCAAACTGGAAAATGTTAAATTTGCAAATGGCGGTTCAGCAGAAAAAAATGCGTTTTTAAACTGTTCTTCGCTGAAAAATATAGATATTACAGATGATGTTACTTTTGACAGCAAGGCTTTCGATGAATGTACGTCATTGATGACAATAAATTCCGAGCCAGCCTTCGACAGCGAAACGGGCGATTTCAGCAGTAAATACAGAGACTTCATCCTTGCCAATTTCAACGGCGCACAGGATGTGGGCTTCATAAATCAGTACGTCGAAGCGAACGTTAAGCGGATCGTAAACGAAGTGATCTCCGATGATATGAGCGATATTCAGAAGGCAAAAGCACTCCATGACTGGTTGTGCGATAACACCGGGTACGACCACGACAGTGTTGACGCCGACCGCAACCACCATGATGCATCCGTTTTAATGAACGATAAGACGGTCTGCGAGGGCTATGCGAGCTTCTATGACCTGCTTCTGCGTGAGGCAGGAGTGGAGTCATACTATGTCCACAGCAGCGATCATGCATGGAATATCATCAATATAGACGGACATTTCTTCCATTCCGACACTACATGGGACGATCTTACCTCGTCTTATAAATACTTTCTGAAGTCGGACAGTGAAATGAAATCAGAGGGAGGTTCTCATGGTTCATGGAATCTGCTTAAACCTTCATCACTTCACGATTACACACGAACTTCCGCACCAGAATGCAAATATAGCATGGGAGATGTGAACACAGACGGAGAGCTTAATTCAGCCGATCTTGTATGCATTAGCCAATATCTGCATGGCCGCTCGGGTATAACAAAAGCAAACAGAGCGTTAGCGGATGTGTGCTGCGATGGTGAAACGGATGTATTTGACGTAGTGGCACTCAGACGTAAGGTCATAAACGAGGTGATGAGCAGATAATCATATTGATTCGATTCTAAAAAAATACGATAAATAGTTCCCTCGGGACTAATTATAGACAGCTCCATGAATAGATTTTGACTGATCAAAGAAAGGGTGGTCGTTATGAAAAAAACGGGTTTGGTTTTATTGCTGATATGTGCGATCGCTTTTGTGGTGGATTACTACAGTGGCAATATCCCGCTGGAGATCCCTGTGCTTGACAAGATAGCCGAAATGACATTCGACAGCCATGAAACCGATGACAGCGAGACTGAGGTTAAGGAAAGCCCGCCTGTCAGTGTAAAGGCATACGTTGGCAACAGACGCAACCACAAGCTTCACAGCATTCATTGTGACAGCCTGCCTTATGAGGATAACAGGATATACTTCTCGACTATCGAGGAGGCTGAGGAAGCAGGCTATACCGATAAGCATTACGAATGCATGGGCAACTGAAAAAGGTGATAAAAGTGATGAAACGAATTAACTTCTCGGTGCAGCGATAAGGGGAACGGCTCACCGAGTAAGAAGTGTTCCCGTGCTGCACCGATAATATTACAACATTATTATAAAGGAGCAGTATTTATGAACATGAACGAAATGAAAAAAATATGGCTTTCCGAGGAGAAAGCCGCTCATATACACGGTTGGGACTTTTCAAGGCTTGACGGCCGCTTCAACAGCAGTGACGATGACCTTGACTGGGACTACAGACAACTCATACTTGACCGTATAAAGCCTGATATGCGTCTTCTGGATATCGACACAGGCGGAGGAGAATTCCTTCTCTCGCTGGGACATCCCTGCGCTCTCATCTCAGCAACTGAGGGATATCCGCCCAATGTTGAGCTTTGCCGTGAAAAGCTGATACCGCTGGGGATAGATTTCCGTGAGTGGCGGATGGGAATGGCTCTGCCTTTTGAGGATGAAAGCTTCGATATGGTCATCAACAGACACGGAAGCTATGACATTCCCGGGATATGGAGAGTGCTGAAAAAAGGCGGTATCTTCATAACCCAGCAGGTAGGCGGAGACAATGACCGTGAACTTTCACAGCTGCTTTGTCCGGGCAAAAAGCCGCTGTATGAGGGACATTACCTCGGCACAGAGCTGATGCGATTCCGTGAGCAGGGCTTCACTGTGACCGACAGCGGAGAGTGTTACCGCCCCATCGAGTTTTACGATACCGGAGCGCTTGTGTGGTTCGCAAAAGTGATACCGTGGGAATTCGTTGATTTTTCTGTGGATTCCTGCTTCGACCGCCTCTGCATGGCACAGAAGCTGATCGACGAAAACGGCAAAGTCTCAGGCCGCATCCACCGCTTTATGATAACCGCAGTCAAGTGATGATATCTTGAATAAAACAAGCCTTTACAGCGTAACCGTGATACTCATATAGAAGCTTTATACGCATTTATCTGGGAAAATCTTCCCCAAACACCTTACGAACGATCAAAAGATGCAATAAACAGACGATTTTGCTATAATGAAAGCCCCCGAAACTTATCGGGGGCTTTCGCTATATCCGGAGTATGGAGAATATGTCAGTCAAGCTTCAGCAGCTTCTTCTGGATAGCAAGAGCATCTCCGCTTGTGATGCCGTCGCCGTCTGTGTCAGCGTTGAAGCTTCCTTGAGCGGTGAGCTTGTACTTTGATGGGTTTGCAATTGACTGCATTATGAGGACTGCATCGGACATATCGACAGTGCTGTCGCAGTTGGAATCACCTTTTATATAATCGTCGGCATTTATAGTTATGCCTTCAACTTTTCCGCCTGCTTCTGTGGGGCTGACTCTGCTTGGGCTTATGCCTGTTTTCTCAGCTATGCTTTTGGCTAATCTGTAATGCTCCATGACAGTGATATCTTCATCGGGGACAATAAAGAAAGTATCTCCGGCAGATTCATTACCGAGAAATGTTTCTTCACCGCTTGAATACTTCAAAAGTGAAGCTTTTATGTCATTGCTTTTAAGGTACTCATTCAGCTTTTCTTCTATTGGAAAGCTGTACTGCTTCGCTTCGTAGCCTGTCAGATAATCATATGCACTGTAATTGTATATATACTGATCGTAGCGATATTCAAAAGCAGAGGCATAGTCTTTCAGGACTTCATACAACTTCTTTGCGGTCTTGCTATCAATTCGGTCATATTCTTCCTTATTGTTTTTGAATGTGACAGTGCAGTCATAATTGTCAGTTGGAGTATTTTTCCAATATTGAAGAATCAAGCCGTTGTCCACTTCTTTTATAAGCTTTTCAAGTTCAGTTTCATCAACATCCTTTGATACAGAGAACGTTATCGTATCAGGATATCTTTCGATAAAATAAACTGTTGCTCCATGTTTATCGTTGGTTCTCATGTATACTGCTTCGCATTTATCACTAAGATCATAAAACCATTCGGATTTCTCTATCTTTATGCAGTCAGCGAATTTTTCAGCATATGGCTCATCTTCTGCATATGCAAACGCAGAAACTGCCGAAACAGCTGTTACCATAAGAGAAGCAGCAAGTGATAATAGTCTTTTTTTCATGATAATACCTCCTTTTTTCAGTTCACCAAACTGTATACGGATAATTATCCGTAATAAACGAGATGATCTCGGCTGCTTTATCCTCGCCGATATAAAATGCCAGACCACCTCCTGTCAGATTTATTGTCAGATAACCTTTTGTGGATATGCCAAATCCTGCTGTCAGCGGAACCGCTTTATTCATATCACAGACAAGATTCATTTTTGCGTTGACCTGTTCAGGAGTAAGCTCACCGTATCTGTAACATACGGCTTTTTCGCAGTCACGAAGATGGCTGATCACAATCTCCGAATCAATATCGTAATAATTACGCATTTCATATCCGTTACTAAAGTCAAAATATTCCGCCGATTTGAATAATGCATAAGCATCAATACCTGTATCGCTGATGAATTCTCCGAGAGTTTCAGGCATATATTCCATGTTGCGGTAAAGCGTAAAGTTGTCAGTTCCATCAAACTGTACAGTAATCATTGCTTCGGGAGTTATCTCCTTTATTGCATAAAGTGCCGCATTACTGCTTTCACCGTCATTATCAATAAGCACCTGTTCACTGATAATTTTATCTATGCGATCCGCTGAAACTGATCCTTCAACTCTCGAATACCATATCCCTGTGTCCTCATTCTTAAAGGTCATATAGCGTGGTGGAGGCGCTGTAGGCTCCGCAGGATTCACAGGGCTATCGCTTTCAGTAGTCACAGTTGATACGATTTGTTCCGACGCAGCTGTATTCGATGTATTTGTCTGCTTTGCTTCTGTCATCTGAACCAAACTTACAGCCGACGTTACCTCTGATTTGCTACTCTGAGAGGATACTGTTATTGAACTGCTTTTCGATATGGCAGCAGTTGTCTGCTGAGTTGTAACTGTGGTTTTAGCCGCCTTTGTCTGAGCAGTTGCCGGAACAGTTGTTACAGTGTCCGAAACATAGCCTGATGTGGTTGAGATCACCTCTGATACGACAGGGATCCTTTCCGGAGCTGATGGAGCGCTATGCAGTGTGAATATACCGACAATCGCCGCCGCAATAACTCCTGCGCCGCTCAGGGAGAAACGCTTTATCATCTTGGCTTTGTTCGCTTTTTCAGCTAATATTCTATCACCACGTTCCATTATGTATTCAGCGTGTTTTTCAAATCTGTCCATCATTGTTCCTCCTTTCCATTTCTTTCTTCAAAGCTTCCTTCGCCCGATACAGTAACTGTGTTATCTGTCTCTGAGACTTGTTCATTACTCTTGCTGCTTCAGAATTTGAAAATCCCTCAAAATAAATGAGAAATAATACCTCTGAATAGTCATTTTTCAAAGCTTTGATGCATTGGTGGATAAAGAGATCTCTTTCACCTTGAATGTACTCCGATTCGAGATCGATATCATCTGAGAAATATGTAAAATCCTCTAAAGGAGAGTATCTGTTCCGTTTAAGCTGTTTCAGATAATTGAGTGCTGTATTTCTTCCTATAGTATAAAGCCATGTCTTGAATGAGTAGTTACTCTTATACAACGGCTTCTTTGTATACAGCTTCAAAAACGTATCATCAGCAGCTTCTTCGGCGATATGTATATCCTTTATTATTGAATCCAGAAATAATATCAGTCCGTCGTTATACTCTTTTACAAGGTCAACAAAGCCTTCTTTATCACCGCTCAGGAAACGGAGGTAGCTACTTGCACCGTTATCCATTTTTTACTCCTTTGCTAAGGAACTATCCGAATTTGTCCTTCACTTATTATACAACGCTGATATGGTGATTGTCTCAGTATATAATATATTTTTATTTTTTAATTATATATCTGATACAAAAAAGTCTTGCCGTAACTGTGGTACTTGTACGGCAGTTTTATATGTATTTATCGGGGGAAACCTTTCTGAGGAAAGGTTCTTCCCCGAACCCCTTTCCAAAGACTTTTAATAGAATTTTGCCCCATAGAGGGCGCTCCACGTAAGATGTGATAACCAGTAGTTTTACTGGGAGCGCCCTCTATGGGGCAAAATTAATACTGAAAGTTTTAGGAAGGGAGTTTGAGGGAAACCCTTTTTCAAAAGGGTTTCCCTCAATAGACACGTGTAAAGCTGCCGTAAGAGTACCACAGCTAACAGCGCCCTTTTATTATTCTGTTCTGAGAGCCTCGACGGGGTCTTTCTTGGATGCAACTCTTGACGGGATAAGTCCTGCAATGAGGGTGAGCACCATGCTGATTATGATAAGTGCCACAGCGCCGCTGACAGGAACTCTTGCCACAAGGGTATCGAGGCTTGTTACGTGGTGGATGATATAATTGATCGGAATTGTAAGAAGCACCGACACACCGATACCGATCACACCCGCACACAGTCCCACAAGGAGAGTTTCGGCATTGAACACGGTAGATACGTCGTGCTTTGAAGCGCCGATAGCACGGAGAATACCGATCTCTCTCGTTCTTTCGAGAACTGATATATAAGTGATGATACCGATCATAATCGATGATACCACAAGGGAAATTCCCACAAATGCGATCAGCAGGTAGGATATACCGCTGATAATGCCTGTGATGGACGACATAAGCAGTGCAACATAGTCGGTGTAGTGGATAACGTCAGCCTCCTTGACACCTTTGTTGTACTCCTCGATAGCATCGGATATCTCGTCCTTATCCTCGAAGCTTCTTGCGAAAAGACGGATAGTTGAAGGATCGTCCTCCTGTGCCTTGCCGAGAAGCTTCATATTGTCATCGTATGTGGAATCCGAGACCTGTTCGGGAATGAACTCATCGTAGATCTTCAGGTACTGGTCATTAGTAAGCTTTGTACCGTCAAGTGCGGCGGAAAGCTGATTATTGGTCATAGAACCAAGCTGTTCCTGTGACATTGCCTGATACTGCTCAGCCACCTGCTGTCTGATCGCTTCTTCCGCAAACTGCTTCATCTCGTCGTCACTGAGGTTATCGATATAGGACGTTACCTGTGAAGGATCAACTCCCAGCTGAGCGGAGTACATTTCTGTTATCTGCTTGACGAAAGTCTTGCGGTCGAAGTCCTTCATAGCTTCAGCCACCTGAGCCTCCATCTGCTTTTCATCGGGCTGAGCGGCGATAAATCGGTAAACATCCGCTTTCTCGTCAGTCTTTGCCTTCTTGACGTAATCCTTTGCGTCGTCAATCTTTTCTTTGTCGGTAGGCCCCTGATATTCGTCTGTGATGAATCTTGTACCTGTCAGCACATCAACGGTCTCGTCTTCCTCCTGAGCCTTTACAAGTTCACTGTCGTTGGTCTTGTCGATGACGAACTGTGTAAGCTCTGAAGTATAGCCGATGTAGCTGGTGAGCATTGCTGCCTTTACATCTTCCTTTGGACGGATAAAGCCTGTTATCTTCAGTTCAGTGCCGATATCCTCGGAATTATAGAGGTAATCAAGGCCTGTTTCATTAGCGGTCAGGTCAACGTAGCCCTTGCCGCCTTCGTTTTTCTGGTAGTATTCGCAAGGGAGTATCATCTTGAACTTCTTGTTCATTATCTCGTCGAAACTCCATTCAAGAGTACCATAGTCCTTTATCTCCTCGCTGCTCATTGCGGCTTTGATCTTTTCCTTGAAGTCGTCCTGATTCTTCATACCCATAGCATAAACTATGATATCCGGCAGTTCGTTGTTCTTAGTGAGGACCACAACTGCCTCGTTGTAAGCATCCGGCCAATCGCCGTGAACTACTTCGTACTGCTCTTTAACGATGTCGTTAACGCCCTTGCCGTCCTCATTTGGGAGAAGCTCCTGGAAAACGTTAAGGCCGAAAGCCTGCATCTCCATGCCTGCCATAGGATTGTTCATGGCAGTTGACATATAGTCCGAGCCCTCCACACCGAGAGCCTTGGAGTAAAGCTCCATGAAGTCAGCCTTGATTATCTCACCGTCGGGAGTTTCCGTAAATACGGGCATTTTCACATCGTAGCTGAATCCTACAGCGCTTGCCTTATCCTTGATAACATCGCTTTCGTCGATGAACTTCTTGAAGTCCTTCATGTTGTTAATCTGCTTGGCAGAGGCATTGAAGGAGTTGAACATATCGTAAATGGCGGTATTCGCATATACTTTGTTATCATCGAATGTGCGGTTCTCATAGTCCTGCTGATTCTGCATGAGTGATTCCACCATGCCCGAAGTATCGGTATTTTCACGGTATATCTCCAGCGGATAGGAAGAAAGAGTTTCCTCCTGCACATTGTCGATATACTCATTGATACCTGTTGAAAGCGAAAGAATGAGCGCAATACCGATTATACCGATAGAACCTGCAAAAGCTGTCAGGATAGTTCTTCCCTTTTTGGTAAGCAGATTGTTCAGTGAGAGTGCTACCGCAGTACCGAATGACATTGACACACGCTTTTTCTTGGCATCCTGCTTCTCATCGGCTTTCTCAGGCTCATAGGGTGAGCTGTCTGAGGTAAGTTTTCCGTCCTTTATCCTTACGATACGTGTAGCGTACTGCTCGGCAAGTTCGGGGTTATGAGTTACCATGATCACCAGCTTATCCTTGGCTATCTCCTTGAGAAGTTCCATTACCTGAATGGATGTCTCGCTGTCCAGCGCACCTGTCGGCTCGTCTGCAAGGAGGATATCGGGATTGTTTATCAGCGCACGGGCGATCGCAACTCTCTGCATCTGTCCGCCCGACATCTGGTTCGGCTTCTTGTGGAGCTGATCGCCCAGTCCCACTTTTTCGAGAGCTTCCTTAGCCCTTTGTCTGCGCTCGGATTTTGATACGCCCGAGATGGTAAGCGCCAGTTCTACGTTGGCAAGAACGGTCTGATGAGGTATCAGGTTATAGCTCTGGAAAATGAATCCGATAGAATGATTTCTGTAAGCGTCCCAGTCTCTGTCCTTGTACTCCTTTGTGGAAACTCCGTTGATTATCAGGTCACCCGAAGTATAGTGGTCGAGACCGCCTATGATGTTGAGCAGTGTTGTCTTTCCGCAGCCCGAATGACCGAGTATAGCTACAAACTCGTTTTCACGGAATGTGATGCTTACGCCGTTCAGGGCTTTTACAATGTTATCGCCGCTTCCGTATTCCTTGACGATATCTTTAAGTTGAAGCATTTGATTTCCCCTTTCAAAATAATCTCCTGTGTTTGTGAATAAAATCACAATATCATTATTTCATGCCGTACTTCTTGAGCAGATTTTCGATCTTCTCGTGAGGATCAATGATCTTGCTGATGGAAACATCGTGGTTGATAGCCTCGATGAAGTATGCGATATACTTTGATACATCAACTTCGTGGAACCATGGTCTGCTGAGAAGCTCAGGAGTTCTGTAAGTCAGATTTGTACCGAATACACCGCCGATAACGCCTTCTTCGTAAGCCTTGTCGAATTTCTCAAGGCCGTTTGTGAATATAGCATATGTAGCGTATGTGAAGATCCTTCCTGCCTTCTTCTTCTTGAGGTTGTAAGCAAGGTCGAGCATTGACTCGCCTGATGAGATGATATCATCAGCAACGAAGACATCCTTGCCTTCAACAGGGTTGCCCAGGTATTCGTGAGCAACGATAGGATTGCGTCCGTTTACGATAGTTGAGTAGTCTCTTCTCTTGTAGAACATACCCATATCAACACCGAGAACAGAAGCATAGTACATATTTCTGTTGAGAGCGCCTTCATCAGGGCTGACTACCATGAAGTTCTCCTTTGAGAAGTTGAGATCCTTGATATCCTTCAGCATAGCCTTGAGTACCTGATAAGTAGGCATAACGTTATCAAAGCCCATAAGAGGTACAGCGTTCTGTACTCTCGGGTCGTGTGCATCGAAAGTTACGATGTTTGATACGCCCATAGCTTCAAGCTCCTGGAGTGCGCAGGCACAGTCGAGTGATTCACGGTAGCTTCTTCTGTGCTGACGACCGCCGTAAAGGGTAGGCATGATAACAGTGATCCTGTGAGCCTTACCGCTGGCAGCCTGGATTATTCTCTTGAGGTCCTGGAAATGGTCATCAGGAGACATGGAGTTCTGCATTCCGAAGTAATCATACTTGATGCTGTAGTTGCCTACATCGATGATGATGAAGAGGTCCTTGCCTCGAACAGTTGACTTGATAAGGCCCTTACCATCACCTGAAGAAAATCTTGGGCATTCGCTTTCAACGAGGAAAGTATCAACATTGATTCCGCCCTTGCCTGCCCAGTCAACGAGGTAATCGTCGATCTTGCCGCCCAGCTCTGTAACGCTGTTCATGGCAATGATACCGATAGGGGCAACATTTGAATCTCTTCCGAATAAAATCTCACTTGAAGCTGTCATAAAAATGTACTCGCACATACCGCCTGTGCGATACTCCTTTCGCATAAAAGATAATTTCCATACTCATTTCGGCTGATCACTTGCAGAAGTTTTCGATATAGCGTTCAATATCCCCGCTAATTATTTTTTTCGCCTCCTCTGCATGATCGACCTCGTTAACGGCTGTTGTTTTGTTTTCAAGTTCCTTGTATACCTTGAAGAAATGTTTCATCTCCTCGAAGATATGTTTAGGCAGTTCCTCGATATCCTTATACATATTGTAATTAGGATCATCGAACGGAATAGCAATGATCTTATCATCTCTGTGATCATTGTCGAGCATTCTTATAACTCCGATGGGGTAGCATCTTACCAGAGTAAGAGGTATGAGCTGTTCCGAACAGAGCACGAGAACGTCGAGGGGATCGTTATCGTCTGAGTAAGTCCTGGGTATAAATCCGTAGTTTGCAGGATAGTGGGTAGAGGTATAGAGGATACGGTCCATTTTGATGAGGCCTGTTTCCTTGTCAAGTTCATACTTGATCTTGCTTCCCTTACCTATCTCGATCACTGCAATGAAATCATCGGGACTTATTCTTTTAGGACTGATCTTATGCCAGATATTCATAAATTCCCTCCGCAGCCTGTCCCGTCATGGGACGAATTTCCCGTTCCTGAAAAGGCAGAAACGGGTTATTTCGCAGTTATCCGCTACTAATAGTATACCATTTTTTTGAGATTTGTCAATATTACCGCAGATTTTCGGCATTTACAATAAATTATCACAGATTTCGGAGTTTTTTTCGTTTTATAGCCAGATATTGCGATTGAACAGTAAAAGCCTGCCTGAAATGACGAGATCTGTCTTGTCAAGGATGCAAAGCCGGAGTACAGAGATACTTCTGTACCGTCGAAAATTAACAGTTCGTCTGTTGACAATTATTTGCAGAATGGTATAATAGAACTGAAAGATAGAGATGATTTATTCTCATGGAAATAGCCGGTAAAGCACCATTACTTTAATGATCCTGATGATTATGGTGATATTAAGGAGTAAAAAATGCACTTTTTTAAGCAAGGTGGGATTGTATGCTAAAAGAAGGAAAATGCGTTACTTGCAAGAAGTACAAAGAACTTGACGAAGCTCCATGGATTGCTTGCAGTGTATATCCAAAGCATATTCCTTTATCGATTTATCAGAATCCTATTGGCAGTGATAAGCCTGTAAATTGTGATAATTACGAATATGATCCTGAATGGGAGAAAAATTATGAATAAGTACATCCTTTCTCCTGTTCAGATAGAGCAGATACAGAAAATCCTTGCTAAATACAGCATAAAAATGCTAAGCGGTGCTATTATAATGATAGTGCCGCTTTTTTAAGGCGGAGTTTATGATGGTATATTATATAAAAATACATGATATAATTTTACAATACTATTGATTTTTGTCATGAAATAATGTAAAATAGAAATATACTATTGCTTATTGAAGAACGTAAAAATAAACTAACAAAAGGAGGTGCTACACCATGAAGGGATACAGGATCGCACTCATAATCGAAGAAATAGACCAGAGCTATCAGAGCGCCGTATTAAGCGGAATTTCTGTCTCAGCTGCCGAATTCGGACTGAATATATCAGCTTTTATCTCATTCAGCGGTTCTGTCAGCAATCCACGCCACGACGCAGGTGAATTCAATATCTTCAATCTGCCGAATTTCAATGATTTCGACGGCGCTATCCTCCTTACCAATACCATTGGATACGAACCTCTCGCAAATTCCATACACCAGCGTATAAGAGAAGCAGGCATTCCTGCTGTCAGCATCGACAACGATATCGAGGATTTCTATTATATCGGCATCGACAACAAGACAGCAATGCGTGACATAACCGAACACATGATAAACAAGCACGGCCTGACCTCATTCAATTATATCTCAGGCCCGAAGGATAACCCCGAAAGCGCTGCCCGCTTGCAGGCATTCCTTGAAGTTCTTGAAGAACACAACATCATGATAAGCGAAGACCGCATCTACTACGGCGACTTCCGTGCACCGTCAGGCAAAAAAGCCGTTGAATACTTCCTTGATTCCGGCGGCACCATGCCGCAGGCCATTATCTGTGCCAACGATGTTATGGCGGCTTCTGCCATAAACAGGCTTTCTGCCGAGGGCTACAATGTTCCCGAAGATATCGCCGTTACAGGTTTCGATAATACCTATGCGACACATAATTATCAGGTGGAACTCACTTCCGTTGACAGACCTCTCGCACTTTCGGGCCGTATCGCCTGCAAGACGCTGTACAACCACTTCAACAAGATACCGGTTCCTCACAGCAATGTGCTGAGTATGTCCACAAGATTCACGGAAAGCTGCGGCTGTTTCCAGAACGCAGTCACCGATATCTCTCACTTCAAAGAGCTGAATTACAGGAATTATACCCGTTTCGAGACTGCACAGAACCACATGGCAAAGCTGAACAATCTTTCCAGTGAACTTCTCGGATGCAACACCTTTGAGGAGTATATCGACAAGCTGAAGGACTTCTGCCGCCTTGCAAATCCCGATGAGTATTACCTCTGCCTCTGCGAAAACTGGAACGAGGGCGGATTAAAGGACTACACCTACGCAGGTATGATCGACAACACCACTGTTCCTACCACATATACAAAAAGAATGCTTGTCCCCATTGCTTACGTTGACGGACAGTTCTACAACGTGGGAAGCATCAAGAGAAAGCATATCATACCAAATATAGCAGATACTCTCGCCACAGGCAGATTCTACTATATAATACCGCTTCACTTTGCGGAAAGATGCCTCGGATACATGGTAATATCCAATTCAAGGATACCGCTGAACAACTCTACATTCGAGACATTCTGCATATGCCTCAGCAATTCGCTGGAGAATATCCGAAAGATAATATGCCTTGAATACGCAGTAAAACGTCTCGGCAAGCTTTACATCCAGGACACTTTCTCAGGCATCTACAACAGAAACGGCTTTGTTCAGGCAACTTCTGGACCTTATAAAAGGTGCATCAGAGAACAGAAGAGCATCATGCTTATGTTCATTGACCTGGACGGACTGAAAATGATAAACGATACCTACGGCCACGATGTCGGCGATACCGCAATATGCTATATCGCAGATGTGCTGGTGCGTTCATGCAATAAGGACGAGATATTCTGCCGTTTCGGCGGTGACGAATTTCTGGTGTTCGCTCCCGAATATTCAGTTGCAAATGCCGAAGCTCTCGTAAACAGGATCAAGGATAATATCATCCGCATAAACAACACAGGCTCAAACCCGTTTGAACTGAGCGCAAGTATAGGCTATATCATCGAAGTCCCCGAGGAGAACGACGAGATCTTCGACTTCGTTACAAAGGCCGATAAGGTCATGTACGAGGAAAAGAAGAAAAAGAAACACTCCCACTACCTGAAATCGTAAAAAGTAAGCCTTTACAGCGTAACCTCGGTACTCATACAGAAACTTTATACGCATTTATCGGGGAAAAACCTTTCTGAGGAAAGGTTCTTTCCCGTACCCCCTTCCAAAGACTTTTAATAGAATTTTGCCCCATAATAGGGCGCACTTGAAAGACTTGTAAAAATCTTGCTTTACTGTTGTGCGCCCTCTATGGGGCAAAATTAATAGTCTTGGGAAACGAATTCGAGAAGAATCTTCTTCAAAATGTCTACCTCAATAATACATATAAACTGCTATATGAATATCACGGTTAATAGCGCCTTTTATTATGCTTCTGTAAGCTTTTTGACAGCTTTCGGTATATCGGTTATGCTTTCCACTATGATATCGGCTTTGGAGAGTTCCTCCCTTGAGCCGTAGCCGTAAGCACAGCCGATGGATTTCAGTCCGTTCTGTGCGGCGGTTTCGATGTCGTGGAAGCGGTCGCCTATGATGATATACTCGCCTCTGTGATTGGGAGCGAATCTGCGGAATATCTCATACTTGGGGATGAAATCGTAGTCCTCACAGCAGTAGAAATAGTCGAACCATCTTTCCAGCCCGAACAGGCGCTTCGCACGCTGCATATATGGGACACGGCAATTACTGAGGAAAATGAGGGTATGGCCTGCGTTTTTCATAGCAGTCAGCATTTCCTCTGCGCCTGTGTAGAGTGCTCCCTCGCCGCTGTCAAGGCGCTGAGCCATATTCTCGCCCAGCTTTTTGCGTGCGGCTTCACGTATGGTGATATCAAGCTCAGGATGGAAATTCCCCCACATATCGGTGGAATTGAACCCCAGCCAGTAGCTTATCTCCTTGTCGGAGTATTCTCTGTCGGCGATGTATCCGCTGTCGGAAAGCCACTTCATGGTGTCACGGAAAGCGGGAGCGTATGTCAGCATTGAGTTGTGGAGAGTGCCGTCGTAATCGAAAACAAGATTAGCCATCAGGCATCGATCTCT
>Ga0255346_1004493_pt1 | contig 15220 bp, 9 predicted proteins | sample wastewater_treat_FD_194410 | JGI IMG/M metagenome (GOLD analysis project Ga0255346, IMG submission 194410) | Wastewater microbial communities from Lulu Island WWTP, Vancouver, Canada - plant22 | ecosystem: Engineered > WWTP > Wastewater > Unclassified | place: Canada: Vancouver, British Columbia... | reverse complement strand
TTTTATATCTCCTTGGGGTTCAATATCCTTAAGATTATTCACAAAAGCAACTACGATATCCTCCAAAAGCTTTTGCACAAAAGGAACAATCACTATTTCCTTCTCCCCCACCCAAAGTTTTAGTTTGGCTTTATTATCCAAGACACAATCGCTTCGTTTTGCTCTACCCTGAACAATATCTCCTGCCATAGAGTAACAATCTTTCCCGCAGGCAGAACAGCATTCTGGTTCCGCTAAAGGTAAGATATCGAAGCAGTTATCTAAAACGGTAGCAAGCATCTTCGGTAAATCTTCCGGCAAGCAAAAGACAGGCAAATCTTTATAACTATCTATCTTAGAAGATATTATACCAGATACACCAATACAGGTATCATCAACCAATTCATTTAGCTGCTCGGTATTTTCCGCACACACGATTTTGGGAACGGGTGCATTTTTGAGTCCTTCGATAATAAGATAATCGGATTTCAGGTATGAGACCATATCTTTCAAATCTAACGATTTTGGGAATAGCAAGGCACTGTCATATAACCCTTTAGCAAATACAGCTTGACTTCCTGCCTGTGTATGGAGATATGTATTTTTACCTTCAGTATCACAACGAAATGCTTCACTATGTATATCTTTAATAGAGCAGACATTATAGCCCTGTTTTGTCAATTCCTTTATTAAGGTTGTTGCCACAGTTGTTTTTCCGGTGCGGTGATAACCGATAATAGCTAATGCTTTCATTATTATACCTTTATTAATAGTAATTGACAAAAAGCACTGATACCTTCTCCTTTTCCGCTGAGGCCAAGACCTTCTTCCGTAGTAGCTTTCACAGATATTTGTTCCAGATCACAATTTAAATCACAGGCGATATTTTTTCGCATATCATATATAAACGGTTTTAATTTAGGTTCCTGACAGCAAATAGTGGCATCCAGATTATTGATTTTCCAGCCCTTTCCTGATATTAAGATGTATGTTTTACGAAGCAGTAAACGGGAATCTATATCTTTGTAAGCTAAATCGTTATCAGGAAAATGTGTTCCAATATCACCCAAAGCCAAGGCACCTAAAAGAGCATCAATTATGCTATGCAGTAAAACATCGGCATCTGAATAGCCCAAAAGCCCTTTGGAATGAGGAATTTTCACCCCTCCCAAAATAAGTTCCCTATCTTTCACAAGGCGATGAACATCATAGCCAAAACCGCTACGAATCATAAATCAATCCACAGTTATACTTTTTGAAACATTTTTAGGTACATCAGGATGAACACCATGGTCACGCACTTCCAGTTTATCCAATCTTTTCATTTTACGAATGCTAAGTTTTAGAGCTAAAAGTTGTAAAACTGCAGAAGCGGAAAAACAGGTCATCATCGTGGAACCTGTTTTTGGTAACATAATATAAGACCAGGCATAATAGCTATTTTCGCTGGGACGAGAAGCAACATTTTTCATTAACTGTTCATTTTCTTCCGCTATCACAAATGTATTAGCTCCCCTTATTTTATGGGTATTTATTTGCGATATTGTAAGATTTACATCGCGTTCATTGGGTCCGGTTACATAAATTAAAGGATAATTCCGATAAAGGGGTTCAAAGAAATCTTTATCTTTCACAATCTTATTGAAAACTTTAGTGCCGCGCAGAGATAGATTGAAGGGTTGGTTATGCGTGAATATATACTCTGCCAATGCCTTATAGATATCCTTTATCTCCTTATGAGGAATGGCTTCTTGTTCACATAGAGATTCTACTGCATCTATATTTTCACTAAAATAATGCAGCAACGAACGTAAATGCTTAACTCCAAAAACGGTATTCTTACCTAAGATAGTATTAGGACCGTGCTTAAATTCTGATGCTTCTCTTCCTTCTGCATGAGTTAAAACTGTTTCTCTTATTTTTAAAGCACCTTCCATAGCCACACCACTTATTTTTGTAGCTAAAATGTGAATAGAAGGTTCCATATATAATTTCCCGGCCATAATATCTAATTCGCCGCTTACATTTTCCAAGGTTTCTTTTATTAGCGAAGGAATTTTCGATAGAGAATGAAAATATCCATCCAGTTCCTGTTGATGCTTTTCCCTTTGTTCTGTGCTAAAATGTGTATCAATTTCATTTAGTTTCATTTGAGCTGTGCGAATAGCAAGATAATAGAAAAGGGTGATTTGATTCATAAAGCTTTTTGTGGCCGGAACAGCAATTTCTGGTCCACACAAAATAGGTATGGCCACATCACTTTTTTCCTGACCCAAAGTAGAATTCATATTATTCACTAAAACCACTTTCCGCACATTCAAATTCTTGGCGTCTATATCATTAAAGATATCAATAAGATCTTTTGTTTCACCCGATTGAGAAACACCAATAATAAGATCGTTATCTTTTATGCAGTTAGAATATTCTCCTCTGAAATCACCTGGTAAAATGGGGATAATTTCCATTCCCGCAATGGTATTGAAAAACAAAGCAGCTATTTTAGTAGCATGAAAACTTGTTCCACAGGCAATAGTATAGGCATTGCGACTATTTAAAATAGTGTTTTTGGCAAGTAGCAAAAAGTCCTCTATGCTATCATTAAAATCTTTCACATTCATCTCTTCAGCAATGGAATCCATTGTTTTTGCCAGAGAGATTTTTTTAAGGTCATATCCGTTGTTTGCCATTTCCAGAAATAGATTTTTCTCGCTGGAGAAGAAGTACTTTTTATCAAAATCCTCTTTTACGGCAACATCGAAAAATTCCTTATAAGTGCTGCGAACCTGATTAAAGAAATTGCTAAAAGTCTCGGAATTAAGTAAATCATAAAATACTTTTTGCCGTTCTTCGGGTAAATGTGCATCTAAAAATTGTTTAACCTGCTCCTGTAAAAAATCTCGCACACCTTCCTTATCCATTAAAGCTAACATTCTTTTTCCTGTATTGGAGCCACCTTGAAAAAGCTTGATCAGCTTGCCAGTAGTTTCACTTTGAGCATAAATTTCCTGCTCCATAAAATATTCATATTCTGGAAGTAGCTCAACATCTTCGGCTCGCAATTTGGAATATACAGGTTTGGTAGGAATTTGATCGCCTGTTTTCCAAATTTCATTCGGTTGGTTAAGCCGTTTAAATTTTAAATCCTTTTGGGCATATACCTGATAATTTTCTGCAGTATATTCAATAAATTCCCCTTCGCGAAGATTTACCAATTGCTTAGTAAAACGAAGTACAGCAGTAAGATCTGAAGATGCTAATGAAAATGGCATCCCTTCTATAGTGCCTATGCCAAAATATAAACTACTACCAGCTTTAATTGCCCAACTGGTTTCTGTATCTGGATCTACAATTACTGCAGCATAACTTCCTACTAACTTATTTGCAGCTTGAATAATTGCTTGCCTCATACAATTTTTACGCTCTTCCGGGGCTTTTGGATTTCCAGTTTTATCCATTTCGATATCGAAATAATGTTCAATTATATGAACTAACATCTCTCCATCATTATCACTTTGTACAAAATGACCTTGATTAAGCAAGAATGACTTTAATTCTCCCGTATTAGTGATATTGCCATTATGTGCACCATAAATATGACGCTTGCAATTAACTTCGTGAGGCTGAGCATTAATCTTATCTACAAAACCGAATGTTGCCCAACGTACTTGCCCACAGAATATTTTTCCACTCTGTTTTTCGATTCCTAAGGTCTTAACTAAAGTGCTGGGAGCCCCTACATCCTTTAAAAGGGTTATTTCTGTCGTGTCTCCCTGAAATGCTGCCCCTGTGCTATCATAACCTCTATATTCTAATGATTTTAAAAGCTTGGAAGCGTAAACCCCCATATTCAATGAAACCTTGGGTAGTGCTAAACCTAAAACACCACAACCAAAACCAAAAACAGGAATCGGAATACGCAATTCCCATTTCCTAATAATAGATAATAATCGCTTTAGCAAAGAATGCAAAAAAAACCACATCGTTATGTCCTCTATATTTTATTTTTCTCTATTAGCTGCTTAGCAAAAAAAAGATCTGCTTCATCAGTAATTTTGATATTAAAATCGTCACTCCAAAGAACACGAATTCTCTCTCCCAAATTTTGAATCAGAGAAGCATCATCGGTAGAATAAAAATTATTCCTATATGCCGCAATATATGCTTCCATAATAAGTGCATACTCAAAAACTTGAGGAGTGAATACATTTACTAACTGGTTCCGATTCATAGTTCTAACTGCATAATTATCTTCTATTTGCATAACTGTATGTTTTAGCTTGCTTGCTGGAACAACTGCTTTATCAACAGTTACTGCAGCAAAAAGAAGTTCGATCAATTCCAAAGTAACAAAAGGCCTAACTCCATCATGTATAGCAACATATTCAGTTCCTTCAGGGCAAGCCTTAAGAGCCGAAAAAACAGAATCTTGACGTTCTGCTCCTCCTGGGATGATTTTATAGGGCTTGGTAAATCCTTCAAACCATTGTTCAATAAGGGCTTCCGTTTTGGTAATATCTTCTTCAGGAACAGTAACTATTATATTATCAATCAATTCCGAAGCCATAAAAGGTTCCATACTTCTTATCAAAATAGGAATTCCTACCAGCTCTCGAAATTGCTTTTTACTGCTACCCGGGAGGCGTTTACCACTTCCAGCCGCAGTTATAATTGCGGTTGTATTTTTCAGGAAGTCCATATATAAAAAACACCTCTACTTTCTCTTTTAACGGTAATTTTTTTCTCCAAACACAATTGCCGCAGCACTTTACTTATTTCGTTAATATGAATATCTAACATTGCGGAAAGATCTTCGGCAGTGGATGGTCGCCTTACAAGTGTACTATGCAGCATTTCAAGTAGTTCTGTATCCAATTGACTTTCAGTAGTTTTATATTTTACTTTGGCAATAATCTCTACTGGTACAGAGGTCTTTTCTTTAAACTGAGCTTTAATCTGCTTGAGGTTATGTAATGGTATAGGATTAACCCAATCCTCTGCTCCTGGACGATCCAAACAATTTAGCTGCACCAAATTTGGTTTAATTCTATTTATTGCTTTGGCAAGTGCTTCGATTTCTTCTTCTGTATCATTAATTCCTTTAATCAGAAAAACCTCCAGCCAAATAGTACCCTTATATTCTTTTCTGAATTGAACTAAACCCTCTATCAAATCCTGTACTTTTAGTTCGGGACAGGGACGATTGATTTTTTCAAAACCTTCTTGCGTAGCAGAATCAAGCGAAGGCAAAACAATATCACAGGGTAAAATTTCTTGGCGAACTTCCTTATCGTTAAAAAGGACTCCATTGGTTAGAAGTGCTAATTTATAACTTGGATATTTAGCTTTTATATAGTTTACTATTTCTCCGATGGAACTATTTAAAGTTGGTTCTCCAGCTCCTGAAAATGTAATATAATCCAGATGTGGTGCAGTTGCCATAAAATTATCAAGTTCATCTAATATCTCCCTAACTTCGAAATATGATTCACGCTTGGTTACTTGATGTGTAGTTTTCTGCACTTCACAATAAACGCAATTTAAAGGACAGTATTTATATGGGACAAGGTCTATGCCCAAAGAAATACCTAAGCGACGGGACATTACAGGTCCGAAAAGGTGTTTATACTTAATCATCTTAAAATGTGGTTCCAAATTGTAAATGCGGTTCCCAACCGCCATCATTAATGTTATAGGCATAATCAAAGCCAATTAAACCAAAAGGACTGCGAATTCTGATTCCGAGACCAGTACCTTTTTTAAAATTCAGAAAATTGAAATCGCGCATTTTATTATAACTGTTACCTGCATCAAAAAAGGCCACAGCAATAATTTGATCGCTACCTAAAGGATAACCTAATTCAGTAGAAAAAATTATAGCTCTTGTTCCTCCTCCAGAGGGTCCTATAGAGCTATCTGGAAACCCACGAATTCCATCTGCACCGGTTCCGCCCAAGTAAAATTTCTCATCAGGAGGAGCATCTTTTGATCTACCATAAGCAGTTACATAACCAAAACGCCATTTTGTTCGTAAAATAAGCTTTTCCCAGGTATCCATATACCAGTTCACTTGAGCGATCTGCTTAAAATAATCGAAATCACCACCAAACATTCCACCTGCTATTTCACTAAAAATCACAAATTGACTGCCTTTTGTTGGGAAAAATACATTATCACGAGTATCTCTACTAATAGTTAAACTGGTAGCACTGGTATATCTCCAGCTGAGTTTATTCAATTCTATTAAATTGGCATTGGATGAAGAATCTGCCATAATGGCATCCATATTTGTAATCCTGTATTTCTTGGAATATAGAGAATAGCCAATAACCGCTCGGGTTTTATCAATCCAGGGAACAGTTTGACCAACCCTTAAACCTGCACCTCGAGTAAAAATCTCGTAGTGGAAAGAGCTCCAGGTCTTTTTCGTGTAGTATATATTAGTTCCCAGAAGGATGTCTGTATCCATCAGATTAGGATTAGTAAAGGCAAATTCAAAGGTTTGGGTGTTACCTCCAAATTCCCAAGTTAAATTAGTTGACCAGTTATTGCCAAATAGGTTGTTCTGAGCCACGGAAAGCTGACCTACAAATTTATCTTGTGAATTATAACCGACTCCCCCATTTGCTGTTCCGCTGGCACGATCCATAACATCAAATTGGAGGTCTATATCCCCTTCACTGTTAATAGGCGTATAATCCAACCTAATATCTTGCTCAAAAAAGCCAAGATTATAAATGTTCTGCTGAGTGCGTATTACTTTATTTTGACGGAAATAATCGCCAGGAGAAACTTCCAACTGTCTACGAATAACTTTGTCCTTGTTTCTTCTATTTCCGGTAATATGTATCTGGCGAATTCTGGCACGGTTGTTTTCATTTATCTTTATATTTACAATTAGCTGATCTCCTTCTTTAACATATTCTGGCACAATAGAAGCATAGATAAAACCCTCATCAAAGTATTTGCCATAAATAATGCGCATTTCATTATCAAAGATTTCCTGATCAAAGGGCTCTCCAATTTTCATTGTAAATGCCTCTTTCAGCTCTTCTATGGGGAAAAATTCATTTCCTTCAATGTTGATCCCCCCAAAATTATATTTAGTACCTTCATATATATTGATTACAATTTCAATGGCTTTATCATTTAGTGGTTGAATTTCATAGGGACCGATTACTACATCGATAAAACCATTTTTCTTATAGAATGCAGTTAAGGTTTGTAAATCAGCATCAAATTTTTCTTGCTCTAACCGTCCCGATCGCAAAAAGCTGGAAGTTTTGGTTTTCATTTTTTTCTGCAGGGTTTTTCCGTCAAAATAGTTATTTCCCACAAAGGTGATTTGTTTGATGGATACCCTTTTCCCTTCATCAACCTGAACTTTTAAGCCGATTTTATTTTTTGCTCCATGAGATTCAAAAATCTGGATCTCGGCATTACTAAAGCCCTTGGAGGCATATTCATTTTTCAGTGTGCGTAGTAATTGATTCTTTACTCCTTCGCTCCAATAACTACCTACCCGAACCGATACTAATTCATCAATTCGTTCCTTTTTAATAGTTTTAAATCCTATATATTCGATACTGCTAACAACTGGATTTTCTTGAACCTTTACTAATAAAGTAACTCCCGTTCGATAGGGTTCCGTCTCTATTTGAATATCGGAAAATATACCCATTCGATATAGACTGCGAATCGATTTTGCAACTGCTTCAGAATCAAGAGAATCACCAACTCTAATACTAAGAGCTGAAGTAACCAGTTCCGGATCAATATTTTCTGCTCCGATAACTTTTATTTCGTATATGGTTTCTCCTGCAGCATACAGGTTTTGGGCAAAACAGCCAAGCAGCAGAATTAATATGCTGCATAGTATAAATCTTTGCATTTTTCCTCCACTTAAGAGTTAATAGACAGCTTTGTGAACAGCGCTTTTTAGTAAAGACATTTTTTTATGTTTTTAAAACAAAAGCTGTGGCCTTGACAGGAAAGCTGTTTTTTTAAAGTAGTTTCAGTATGAAGAAATCTATTTGTCTTATTCATAAATTGCTTTATTATGTAAACTGAGGTTGTAATAATGAAATCAGCGAAAAAAATATTGATTATTCTAGGCTTAATTATGTGTTTATCTATGCTCTACGGGCAAAAAACTCAGGATTTCAAGCCCGGGAGAAAATGCAGTTTCCCCCAAACATATACAAACACAGAAATAAGCAGAGCCGATTCTGCTCACGGTTTTGATGTGCAAAAATATGAAATCACGCTTTCTATTAACGATGCTTTTCACAATGTATTTGGTAATGTTTTAGCCACGGTGCAAGCTACTGAAAACCTTTCCAGTATAGCTTATGAACTTAAAGGTTTAAATGTAACTAGCGTTAAAGTAAACGGAATTAATACAAACTATACTCATTCTTTGGGGTTGATTACTATTCCTCTTAATGTTATAGCTGGAGAGCAGTTTACAACTCAGATTTTTTATTCCGGAAATCCTGTATTATCCAATGATGCTTATCATATAGGGATGATTTTTAGCTCTAATACAGTCTTTACAATTTCCGATCCAGACGCAGCACGCTATTGGTGGCCTTGTTATGATCACCCTTGGGATAAGGCAATTGTAGATTTACATATTACTATGCGCAGTGATTGGAAAGTTGCTTCTAACGGAATAAGGACAGCAATTGTAGATAATGGAGATGGAACTTCCACAACTCATTGGAGCGGACAAAATCCAATGACTACTTATCTGGTTTGTATTACTGCAGGTCCCTATGTAGAAATAGAACAAACAGTTCCAGAACAGAATAATCTGCCAATCCAAAACTTTGTGATGCAAAATCAATATAACAATGCTCTAATAGACCTCCAAAATCTCCCTCTGATGATTTCCTGGTTTTCTGAACTTTTCGGGGATTATCCTTTTGAAAAGTATGGAAATGCTGTTGTAAGTATGAGTACATACGGAGCTATGGAACATCAAACAATGACAACTCTTGGGAATTATATCATTACAGGAACCGGATACTATGAAACAGTTATTGCTCATGAACTCGTTCATCAATGGTTTGGAAATGCTGTAAGCTTCTTAACTTTCAAAGATGTTTGGCTTTCAGAAGGTTTTGCTACTTATAGTGAATTTCTTTGGATAGATAAAACCTCAGGTTGGCAAAGTGCTTGTGATTATATGCGTAGTAGCATCCAACAATATTATCTGAACTGGGAAATTGCAGAAGGACCTCAAACAATATATAATCCCTCTTTCAATAACTATTTTTCTCCACCTTCTTATGAAAAAGCAGCTAGTGTGTTACATATGTTAAGATTAAAGCTCGGAGATGCCGATTTCTTTGCTCTATTACAGCAATATTATAATACCTATAAAAACAGTAATGCTATTACTGCCGAATTTCAGAATATAGCAGAACAAGTTAGCGGTCAAAACTTGAGCTATTTTTTCAACCAGTGGATTTACGGCTCAGGCATTCCGAACATTCAATATTCTCTTTGGCAAAATGAAATAAGTAACAACCTGGAAATATATGCCAAAACTACTTCTCCTACAGTTACTTCTTTTACGGTAGACATTCCTTTCCGGATCTCTCAAAATGGTATTAGCGATTCCTTGCTGGTAATTGCCGATCCGGATGGTTATGCTAATGATTATAATTATCCAATTATTAGCGATAATATGGAAGTTGAGGCAAATTATAATAATTGGACTTTGTTAAATGACTTAACTGAACAAATTCCTCGATTTACAGAATGCCTGCCTTCCAATGATTGTGTTATGCTCTTCTGGAATTCATTTATTTCTGAAAAGGACTATCAGTATCAGCTTTACCGCAAACTGAGTAGTGAACAAGAATGGACTTTAATATCCACAATGGATAACAACACCTTCAGTTATGCTGATACAACTGTAAGCGGCGGTTTCAACTATGATTATAGATTGCGGGTATTAGATATAAATGGCTATTTCTCTAAATTCACCGATACTATTACTATAACTCCCCAATCATTTAGTTTCGCCAATGAGTTCTTAGTGGTAGATGAAACCAAAGATGGAAATGGCTTTACAATTAATCCTGATGATGAGATGGTTGATAGCTTTTATTCTGCAGCTTTAGGTGGATTTGCTTGCCCGATTGATAATTGGGATTGCGCAACTCAAGGTTTACCTGATCTGGCTACTTTAAGTAACTATAAACTTGTACTTTGGCATGCTGACGATTTCAGCCAAAATCTGCTGCAAGATAATCTATCTGTAATTAGTAGCTATATCGCTGGAGGTGGAAAATTAGTTCTTTCTGGGTGGAAAACAGCTTCTAATTTAACCACTGAATTCTTGGACCGTTTTGCGGGAGGAGTAACTCCTGTTTATGATGCTTCTCCTTGTTTAATTAGTGCTCATTCTGATATATATCATAATTTAACGGTTGATCCCGATAAAACCATTGTTTCCTGGAATTCAATGCTTCCCTACATTTATACTTTCAACAATGCCGCTGAACCAATTTATACTGCCAATATGATAGATGGCAGTAATGGAGCAGGACAATGTATTGCTTTCAAACACGATTTTAACGGCACTTTTGTAATGTTTGGTTTTCCTCTGTATTTTATGCAGTATCCAGAAGTAAGAATTATGTTGCATCAGCTTCTGCCAACCCTTAATCCCGCTTTACCTATTACGGATGAAACAGTGGCTATGCCTGAAGTATCTATATCTGTTATGCCCAATCCTTTTAACCCTTCCACAACCATCTCTTTTTACCTTCCGGTTAGCGGATATATAGAATGTGAACTATATAACCTGAAAGGACAGAAAGTGACAACATTAGCAAAGGAAAAAATGACTGCCGGAAAGCATAGTATCAGTTTTAACGGTTGTGATTCACAAGGACGCAACCTAGCTTCAGGTGTATATTTTCTGCGTTTGCAACATCCTAACGGTGTAATAAATAAAAAAATAACTCTCTTAAAGTAGGTACTCAAATGTTTTATTGTCCAACTCGCATCATCTTTGCCGATGATGCTATTCAAAAGGCAAAAGATAAGATAGCCGTTTTGGGAAAAAAGGCATTATTGGTTAGCGGAGAAAAAAGCGCTAAACAAAGTGGAGCACTATCTGATCTGATAACAGTTTTAAACGAACTGGAAATACACTATGTCCTTTTTGATCGCATTAAAGAAAATCCCACCCTGGATAGCGTGATGGAAGGCAAGCAAATCTTTTTACAAAATAATTGTGATTTTGTAATCGGCATCGGAGGAGGTAGCCCTATTGATGCAGCTAAAGCAATATCTTTGGCTGCCGCGAATTCTTTGAACCGCGATGAGATATATAACATTGCTGCCTTCAAGAATGTATATCCTATTATGGCTATACCACTTACTGCAGGGACAGGATCTGAGGCAACTCAATATAGCGTCCTATCCGATCCCACGCATAAGAAAAAAGCTGGCTTGGGTAGTGATTTAGCTTTTCCCGCGTTGGCTGCTATAGACCCGAAATACACTTTAACTTTAACGCCAAAAGTAACTATGCATACGGCTTTGGATGCTTTAAGTCATCTTTTAGAAGGTCTGTATAGCAATCAGCGTTCACCTCTGGTTTATCCCTTTATTTATAAAGGAATTGCCAGTATAATGAAATGCTTACCAAGGGCATTATCCGAACCAGATAATTTAGCCGCAAGGAAAGAATTGATGCAGTCTGCTCTTTACGGAGGAATAGTTATTGCTCAAGGAAGTACTACTCTTCAACATTCCATTGGTTATCCTTTAACTTCCAATTACAATATTCCACATGGTTTAGCAAACGCTATGGTTATGGAAGATATTATGGAACTATATTATCCTGCCGTTTCTAAAGAACTAAATGACTTGTTCGCATACCTTAATCTTAGTAAAGATGCATTTTATGCCTGGCTAAGAGCTCTGCCCTTTGAACGAAAAATAGAGCTAAGCGATACCTTCATAGAAGAGGCAATTCCACAAGTTATGGGTAGTAGAAATATGGCTCTGAATCCATTACCCGTTTCCGAAGAACATATAAGAATTATTTTTGAACATATTCGAAAAAGTTAAATTATTCTCAGTTAGGTGTCCTTTGTACTTTAATAACTAATGAATATATTAGAACTTTCAAGGCAAATGGGACTTATTACGGCAATTCCTAACATCAAAATTCCGTTGATACCCACATTAACCACTGTAAAATCTACAGGAAGTTTCGTCATTTGGTTGCCAGGGGGACAGTTAGGGTTCCGTTCTGTCTGTAACCAATGACTCCTAACCTGTATATAGAGAACACTTGTATGGCTTGTTATAACTTATTAAATAGTTAGTTATGCGTGATATACCTGTTCGGTTACCCAACGCAATAAATAACTGCCTTCTATTCTTCTATTCGTAAGTTATTCATAAATAAAGATATAGTATCATTATTCAGTTTTGGAACACATCTTGCGATCAATTCTTGACAATTTTACCAAAGTTTTGGAAAAGAGTTATGTGTTCATCTATTGCAAAATGCCATACGCAGAAAAAAATGAATAAATAACATAACTCGAGGAATAAATGGAAGAAAAGGAAATTAAGCTTTTAGAAAAAGCATTATCCGGCAAGCCGACAAAAGATAATTTTTACCAAGGGCTTAAATTAGTAAGTTACTATATCGGTTGCAATCCCCATAAGGCAGAGGAATCTACCCAAATATTATTGCAAATGGCTAATCTTATGGGAACCGCTGAAGAAATTGCCTTTGCCAATAAAACGATGGGATCGGTAAATTCCGTTTTAGGCAACCATCAGGAGGCAATCCCTTATTATCAGAAAGCGGTAAATTTATTTTCTCAAATAGGCAAAAATCTGCAAATGGCACAATCGCTTGCCTCTATTGCTTCTATGAATACCACTTTGGGAAACACTGCCCAGGCATTGAAGACCTTTATGGAAGTAATCCCTCTTTTTGAACAGGAAAACGACCAGCATAGTATTGCCATAACCTATTCTAATATGGCAAATATCTATAAAGCTAAAATGGATTATGCCCAAGCAATTCAGTATTATCAAAAGGCAGCAGATCTTGCGGAAAGCATTCAATGTCTGGATTTGCAAGTTAGTTCTCTTTGCATAATGGGTTCCATCTATTCATCTTTAATGGATTACAATAAAAACCTTGCCTGCTGTCTGAAGGCATTAACTTTGGCAGAATCCACCGGCAATAATTATCTGATAGGCGAGGTCCATTGCTCTTTAGGGGTTGCTTATCAGGAGTTGCAGGATTATGATAAAGCATTGGAATATTATTATAAATCGCTTAAAATTGGAAGGGAACAGCAGATTCCCTATTATATTTCAGGTAATTTAAGTAATATTGCCGATATTTATCGTAAGCAAGGAAAGCTGAAAGAAGCCCTAAAAGCATATAAAGAAGCATTAAAGTATGATTTGCAAACCGGAGATATTTATAATCAGAGCGCTTCTTTACGAACTATAGCCCTTACTTATATAGATATGCATCGTTACGCACTTGCCAGGAAAACCATTTTACAAGCATTAAACATAATTTCTGCTGATGAACATCTGGAGATGGGGATAAATCTGCAGGCAGACCTTCTTTTAACTTGCATCAAACAACAGGACTATAAATATGCCGAAGCCCTATTAAAAAAATTGCTAAAAAAAGTGCAAGACAACCCCGTTTCCGAAGTGCAAATTTCCATCTATGAATATGCTGCGGGACTCTATACAAAGTTACGAAATTATAAGAAGGCAAATTACTTTTTAAATCTCCATTCACAACTCTACAAGGAATTTATCAATCAGGAACGGGAGAAAATTAACCGTTTTATGCAGATTAGTTTTGAAACAGCTCGCCTTCAGGATGAAAAAGAAATGCTTCAGTTTCAGAATGAACTTTTGGAAAAGCGCGTCCAAGCAGAGCTGAATAAAATAAAAGAAAAGGACAAATTACTGGCTCAACAAGAACAATTGGCTATGTTGGGTAAAATTTCTGCAGGCATCGCACACGAAATTAACAATCCCTTGGCTGCTATAAAACAAATTGTAGAAATTACTTTGGAGGACTTAAATAGTTTGCAGCCGAGGGGTTATCTTTCACAAAAGAAAAATGATGTGCTACAATTATTGGAGCGTATCAATCGCTTGGTGGAAATCATTAAAGTTATTGCCAGAAGTCCCGAAAGGTTCAACGCCAATTCTTTTAGTTTGAATCAAATTATAGAAGAGTTTATCGAACTTTTTGGCGATAAAATAATCAGCAAGGATGTTTTGCTGATCAAGGACTGCGAACCAGATTTACCTCCTGTTTATGCAGATAACATCAGGTTTATTCAGCTTTTATCCATTCTGGCAACCAATTCCAATGATGCTCTTAAGAATGTTAATCGCTCCGAGGGAAAATATATCACAATTTCAACCAAGTTAATAGATGGCAGGATAATGCTGGTAGTAGAAGATAACGGTTGTGGAATGGATCAAGAGACCTTAAGCAGAGCCACCGAGCCATTTTTCAGCTCCAAAGAAATTGGCCAGGGAACGGGATTGGGTTTATCCTTGGCACATAGCATCGTTTTAAACAGCAATGGTAATATGACAATGGAAAGTGAACTGGGAAAAGGAACCTCTGTTTCACTCAGTTTTCCTGTAGAGGATCATTATGAAAAGCAATGATTTAACCCATATACTTGTTTTGGATGATGAAACCAGTATCCGCGATGGCTTGATCCATTATTTCAGCGAACGAAATTATCGCATCAGCGGAGCTTCCAATTGGGAAGAAGCACAGCTTGTTCTAACCAAATCTATCGTACATATCATAATATTGGATGTGGTTTTACCCGGTTTTGATCGTAAAAAAGATGGCTTGGATGTTCTGTCACTTATTAAACAAAAATATCCGGATACTGAAGTGATAATGATTTCAGGACACGCCACCGTAGAAAAAGTAATTACCGCCTGGAATCAGGGTGCCCTGATGTTTCTGGAAAAGCCCTATTCACTTGAAGAAATGGAAAAAGCGGTTAAACGCGCCGAATATTACAGCCGCGGTTTTTCGCGTTTGCATCAATTGGAAGCACAAGTTATCAGCCAAAAAATGGAGCAAAGCTTAGGGACTAAAGTTATTGCCAAAAGCCCCCAAATGAAAAAATGCCTATCTCTTGCCAAAAAATATGCCCAAAATAACCATTCTGTTTTAATCACCGGCGAA
>Ga0255346_1004492_pt1 | contig 15221 bp, 9 predicted proteins | sample wastewater_treat_FD_194410 | JGI IMG/M metagenome (GOLD analysis project Ga0255346, IMG submission 194410) | Wastewater microbial communities from Lulu Island WWTP, Vancouver, Canada - plant22 | ecosystem: Engineered > WWTP > Wastewater > Unclassified | place: Canada: Vancouver, British Columbia... | reverse complement strand
ATGTTCAATAGCTGAGGTAATAATCGTTCGCCGGATGTTAGAGGCTCCATTTACATTATCGTATTGTGTGATGCCTTTTATAGACCAGTTATTACTCTCGGTACCTCCGGATGTGAAAAATATTTCATCGGGTTCAGCATTAATACAATCTGCGATGGTTTCACGTGCCTCTGTAATTGCTTTCCGTTCAGCACGTGAAAAAGAATATGGGGCAGATGGATTGCCATAATTATCCCGCAGCCACGGAATCATTGCTTCAAAGGCTTCATCATCGAGTTTTGTTGTGGCTGCATTATCTGCATAAATCAATACGATACCCCCTTCTCTCATTCTTTGTATTGAATGTTTGGCACGTCAGGGTTGGTATATTCTTTCGGAGCAATAACGTGTAATTGACTCCTTATTACCTGTCGCATTTCTTTGGCTGGCTCAAGACAATATTTTATAAATTCATCCCGCGGTATATCATCCTTGGTTTTTGCATGTGGAAACAAAAGCTTTACAAATCCAGTGCAAAGACGTACTATTGCATCAAGGTCACGCTTATATGCTTTTGGTGGCACAGCAATGCATGAATCCACCAAAGTTGAATAATGTAGTTCGTCACGCAGTGAATGTAGGACTTCTGCAAAATACTCAGTATTTAAAGCCCATCCTTTAGCAACCAAGTTTTGATGAAATTTTGGTATTTTCCATCCCGGAATAAAGCCATGGATTCTATCAAGTGTTTCCGCTTTACGGAAAATTGGGTTTATGGCATCGACCATATTAACTTGTGTATTAAATTTCTCCGCTTCTATATTTCCCAAAACAACAATTCCTGAACTAGCAGGAATTTCAGAGTCAAACCCCTTAACGATACCGTCTTGCATATAGGTAGTGAGAGCAGCCTGTATCTGTGCAGGTTCAAGAAATTTCATGTTCTGAATTTCATCAAAAGCAACATAGTCGAAGCGTGTGACAAGTCCTCCTGTTTTCAAGTTATTATCGTAGAATAGGGTAGCTCTTGATACCGTACCTCCCGAAACAACCCAGCCACGTTTGCTGATTTTTTCATATACGTAACTTTTACCTGTACCACGAGGTGCAAGTTCGATCAAATTTACTCGCCGTTCAACAAAAGGTAACAAACGACGGATAAAATACATTTTTTGTTCCTCTGTGTCATATCCATCTGGGTTGTAATCTACAGCAGAAATAAGCAAATCAAGCCACTCTTCGGTAGTAAAATTGGTACGGGCTTCGCGGTAAAAATCTAAGTCCACACTGTATGGGCAAAACGGCTGATATCCAATCAACTTGACATATCCACGTGGGGGCTTTTTAGAGAAGTCCTGTTCCCACACAAGATCAATGATTCCCCAGTTTTCACTTTCACGGAGCAATGTCTCCTGCCATCTGCTAACTACGTCATTGGCAACTTCACCACCAGCACCAGACTTAGTTCCACCGAAGTCTGGTAACTCAAACAAAGTCTTTCCCGTTTTGACATCGACCCCAACTCGAATTCTGGCAAGAAAACGGATGCTCTCCCCGTTGACCATCTGGAACTTGAATTGTTCGTAATCCTCACGGTTGGGGATATATTTTTTTATGTAGCGAGCCACGCCGTTATAGTCAATATTCCCGTTTTCATCAGAAAATTTCATTACAAGCCAGTCTCTCATATAAGACGGTAGACTAAGGTCGGCAAAAAACTTTGTTCGTTCAGGATTCTTAAGTACCACCATCTCTGAGAATACTTCTTTAATCTTGTCCATTGGCTATCCTCCTTAAAGAAACAAAGTACAGCCTTGTTCCTTGAATTCTTCAATTTTTATCTCCAATTCGCTGCGATCGCAATCAATATATTCTGCGAGACAGTCAAGGCAGTACAACTCGTTTACATTTCTTCCGAGCATTTTCTGTGTAAGCGCTATTTCATCTTTACTCAAAATTTTATTGCACTCAGTGCATTTCTTTTTCTCTCTCATTATGGCAACCCCATTATATCATCATTAATCGTTATGCCCTTTGGCTTTTTTGCTGTTTCTTTGAGTGAAAGTGGAGTTTTACGAGTTACAACAATTACAGGTACAAGATATTCTTCAGGTGTCATTCCACCGTGTATTTCTCCAGCAACAGCCTTCTCATCGGTATTTCCGCCCGCAGCATTGCCTGATTGTTTAAAATGCTCATGGGTTTTCATAACGATATAGTGTTTTCCATCAATTTCCGTACGCTCCATTGAAGTGGTCAGTGCTACATAATTATCATCCTTTAACTCGACAAACCTTCCAAAAGATCGAACGATTGCGTTCTTGGGAGGCTCAATAGCAAAATTCTCCGCATCGTGAAAGAGCAAAGCCGCAAGCCGGCTACTACCGTGATCTCCAGTTACAATAACCCTGTTTGTTTTCGACAACATTTCTGACACATGTTCAACAATCTCTTTCATAATTTCCAGCTGACGGGCAATACACAGGAAATAATCCCTATCATCTGGCATACCATTATGAGAGAGTTTATCGAGTCTATCCCACTTTATATCTGCAACTGTCCACTTATTGTTGAATTCAGTTTCTGTAGGTAAAAGCGCCTTTGCAATTAATGTCTTCACGGTAACCGCAATATCAAGAGAATTTAATCGCTTCAATAATACAGGAATCCATTCTGCACCTAGTCCATCGATCCAAAACTGAAGACTATCGTTAGTGCTATTCTGTTGAATAACCTTATTTCTGCTATCAATAGCATCGAAATCAATACTACAAGGTATATCTGTGGTTGGCCTATTTATCAATTTACACCGACGATACCAGTTGAAATACTGTTTAATTTCTCCTGATCCTGAATCAGCTGCATCAGGATTTAAATATTCGGCCAAATCAGGGTAATCTGATTTTAGTTGCTCAACAAGAGCATTGACATCAGCTCCGCTACGTAAGAGACCGCTTACTGTCTTCACAGCATATGCACGTTCCTCAAGTGTCCTGTATGTCAACATCATCAATCTGGATTCAGGGTCAGGGATTTTGTCGAGTCTTGCAAAATACTTGTCACCATAAGATAGGTCAAGAACCTTCAATGCAGTAGTCCTTTGGCAGATGAAAGAGTCCAACAATTTCGGTAATTCAAAAATTGAATCTCTAAGCGAAACGGGTATCTCTCTCGCTGTTGCTGCCTTGTTAATAGCAAATGTGTAGTAATCGTCTGATGGATATAGTTTGTACCATAAACGCAACAAATTTAATTCATCATCCGAGAGTTCGTTAAAGCGCGCCAATACACTAATGGGGTCAAGACTGTGTTCGAAATTAAGTAAATACTTAATGGTCTCTGCAAAGGGTTTGTCCTGTTTCACATTCCGAGCAATGAATTTCCAAAATTTCTCGTTACCGTCATCCTTCTTAAGCTTCTCGCCATCGGTAACACGAGAAACAACATAAGCAAATGGTTCATCAATAATGTTCAGGTTAATTCCGCCGTAAGTAGGTTCTGCATATCGGTACAATTTCGTTAGGAGCGAAAAACTGTTTCGGCTTTTGTCACCGAATAATGATGTCCATTTTAGAAACCATTCTTCCAAATTCATAGCATCTGCAGCTATTGCCTCTCCAAAATCCGGCGAATAAATGGTGAGGCTGTACTCAGATTCAGTTGAAGATTCATTTACCTCCCAAATGAATTGTTGCTGTCGCTCATCTTGGATAGGCATTATGGAATCAAATATTTCTCTGCCTCCGAATATCGGAATTATATACTTTGTTGTAGAACTTTCTGGCTGCTGTTGCTCCCATATACCGGGAAAAACAGCGGTTGTCTTATCACGTTCACGCTTTATGCAAATGCGAAGATATTCTCCAACTGAGAGCAGAAGCAATTGCTTTCCTGAATGCTTGGTTAACTCGTTCTTGAAATCCTTGAAGCGTGGTAGTACATCTCCTCTAGTAAAAGCAGATAGGTCAATCACCTCATCGCACACAGCCTTAAGTTCATCGACCAAGGAGAGATAATCGGTGAAGTTGTGAGCAAATATCAGCCGTGCCGGAAATCTACCGGGTGTTTGACGCTCGTTGGACACCTTGAAGACAATTTCATCAATGTTCATCGCAACACCCTCCTAATTTAGAAAATAACTGTATAGTTCGGGATTCTCATCAAGAAGTTGAAGCACGATATCTTTTAGTTCCTTCTCGGACATTTCTGACCCTATACGCTTCTTGGCTTCATTTAAATATTTTTTCTGTAAGTAGTAATCAAGAACAGCACGTATCTCAGGAATTTTGTTTTCCCATGTATAAACATCTGAAGTCAGCTTCGAATTAGTCTTGAGCCTGTCAATAAGAATTTCCCTGTCAGTATTGAATGCTGGCCGATAATTTTCGCCAATGTGAGCGAAGAATCTATCGGCAATGTACGCCGAATCCTTGAGCACAGCAAGTCCACTGCCATTCAAGAAAGTTATGGCTTTTGAAAGAGCATCTTTTTCTACTATCTGTCCATCTTGTAGTGCCTTAATTGTTCTTATAGCCACAATACTCTCTCCATCGAACAGCCATGCTATTGGTATGTTTGCGTTGTTACACCATTCCCGTACGCTTTTTATACCAGTGGCATCATACCACAGTTTTTTAGCCTTTGCAGAATCACGGGTATACTGAACATTATCCAGTAATGCGTTTAACTTGGTGTCAAAGACACTTATCGGCGTTTCGTAGGTCTGCTGTTTTAGAGCAGTATATACCTCCTCCAACTCATCCTCAGTCACTGTAATACGGCGAGCATTAAAGACTGCTTCAAGAAGTAACTTCGGCTGAGAGAGGTATTCCCATGCGATTTTTGCGTTTCCTTCTAAAGTTGCGGCTACACTTTCTTTATTAGAAAGATCAGCCCATGGTACCTTTGAAATCTCACGCAGAAGCTTTAATGCCGGAATCCAGCTAACGGACAATGTCTCAATGACTGTTCCGGGTACCTTCATGTGTTCAAAGACATTGTTCAGAGCATTTTGTACGGCGCGATAGGTTTTTACGTTTACACCAATTTCGGATTTAATGGTATCAATCACTTTGAACTCTTGCGCTAATTCTGTAAGTTTTTCTGCCACTTGTTCTTCGCGCCAGGCCGATATGGAATCCTGTAGATAATTTCGAAGCGCATCGTAAATATCCTTATCAGTCAAGTCAAGGCTTTTGCTTAAAGTTTCTATCTCTTTAACTTTAGAGAATATAAACTGCTTAAACGCTGAAAGCATTGCCGTTTTATCAGCAAGGACTGTTGTCATCGCTTGGCGAAGCTGTCCACGACCATTAAACTGTGTAAGCACTTCTGCCATCACAGTTTCTTGATCATCAGTAGTTTCGTAGATAAAACTACACAACAAATCTGTAATTCGGATGACTACCGACTTGAACTCATCGCCACCAAATTTGTCGCTCGGCAGATATTTTATTGCCCAAAACGGAACGCCAATTCTCATAATTGTCTGCTTGATAAATTTTCGTGCCTCTGCGTCGCTAACAGTCTCCTGAGTTGAAAGGCCAAATAATTTTTGAATATATTGCTTGAACTTTTGCCAAATAGCAGAACCAGATGAGAGGTTATGATTAATAGTTTTTCCGTCAAGCATCTTACTGACCATGCTCGCCAGATTACCAGCTGTTGGTGGCAGGGTGTTTATACCATCGAACCAGTTAAATGAGCCATTGACGAACGAACGCATGACAAGCCCAATAAAGCACCCAACAGTCATCGAGTTGTAATATCCGAAGGGCGGTTGCTGTAACTTCGCCCAGAGTAAATCAAGCGGGATTTTTGCGCCTTGGGAAAATTCCTGCTGAAAATATGAGGCGAGGGTAGAAATGACATCTGCATTTGGACCGCTCAGATTTATCAAGCCGTCCAAGTCATCAATTTCCCATGCTCCAATAGTCTTTAATGCATTTACAATATTATTAACCTGCGCGTTGGTCACTTCCTTAGTAAGACCAGCCAGTACAACTTTATCAGTACACTTCTTATATGCAGTATTAACCGTCACAAGACGCTCGGGAGCGGCCGGGAAAACAGTATAAATTACATCTTTTTCTATCCGCTTCATCAAGTCGCTCTTCCCGTAAATTCCTGTGAATTGAATATCTCCGTAGCAAGCATAAATCTGAGAGTCTAATGCGGGCCCTGCCCAAGTGGCAACAATCGTGTTCGCTTCTGTTTCATATTTGCCCGGATCTTTGCCTTCTTCCGCACAAAGCTCTTTGTGCGTAATAGCTCTATGCCAACGATCTAGCAAATCTGCCGTGCATGGTTCACGGAGCATTGCAATGACTAGACGCTTGCTATCGTCTTCAGATGCAAGTTGCTTTATCTTTGCTTGAAAACTGGTATACTCTCTCGCTTCAGAAACAGTCACAACAAGTATACCAATTTTATATGGATGATTTTGAAGTTCCTTCTTAACTTCCCCAAGACGCGCAGTCAAAGAATTGGTTTCCGACGAACAAGCCGCGATATACACACGCCCTGCAGTAGCTCTCGTAGAATCCCACATTTCATTCTCAAGAACCTTAGAGAAGATTCCCTTCTCAGCGAAGAGGGCGTATCGAGTATATTTTTTCTGCGTCATCTCGAGCCTAACGTCGAATGTGTCTGTATTCCCCGTATAAGGCAATTCCAGACGAGCGTCGCCGTTGGACATTTCTCCAATACTAAGTAATCCAATTTCCTTAAAAGATGTGAGGTATTCATCAATAGTTGCCTGGTCTAATTGACCACGAAAACACTTATAAAGTGTATTCCTTGTGGCACCAATTTTTCTACTCGAGCGATTCTGTTTGCTATACAAATTGCTAATACTGCTACCGCTCATTACGGCAATTAAAAGCAATGCAGCTTTAAAGACATGCAATGCATATTCGTCAGAAATCGAATCAACCTTATTTTGAAAATGATGAATAGCTTTTAGTGTTTCCGGATTAAATGTCTTTATGTCTTTATCACGCGAGTCGGAATCTACAGTAAAGAAATAGTCCCAAAGATAGTCAACAGTTAACCACTGCCACTTGTTCGGTTCATTGTTTTCTATATAATGGATAAAACCAACGCCTTTTGAGGATTTAGCCTCATCTTTCATAAACCGAAACAATGTTCTCTGGGAAGCACCAAAGTGTTCTGCCACGGTAGCAAGCATTGCGAGAGTCATTGGGTGAATCGGACAAAGCTTTGCAAGACGCTCATTAATATTAATGCTCTGATCAAGATTGTCAAACTCAGTTTTATAATTTTCAATGGATTTCATCAAATCCTTTTTTACTTCTTCCCATTGGGTTTCCATGCCCGGACGAGGAACAATCGAATCGCCAATCAAATCATATGCAGCGCTCTCTGTAATGTGAAAATTCAACTCATGATAGCGATGCAAAATTCTCTCATAGGTTTCATCACCAAGTTCTGATACCCAAGTCGGATCGCGGTGAACAATAAGACACATAAAAAACGGCGCATTGGGTTTGGCTTTGCCATCTTTATCTACAGATTTACAGAGTTCGGAAAGCCGTTGCAGTACATTGTCATCTCCGCAATCCCTCAAAAACCCAGTAAACTCATCCCATATAAAGACGATACCTGTATCAGAGAGGTTATTGCCAGCAATGATGTCTTTTATCCATTCTTCAAACCTATCCACAACACCAGTGAACATAGTACGCTTATTATCGTCACAGATTCGCTTGACAATATGAATAGCATCAGAATCTCCATCCAACACCGCATGTTTAAATTCATCAAAATCGGAATATTGGTCAGAGAGGCCGTACTGAATATCCGTAAATAAATAATCCCAATTGATACTCTTGTCGTTAATAGCGTCCTTGGCTGCGTTTATGAGCGAACTTGTTCCATAGTACGCTTTTTCACCAAATTTCTCTTTTAGTTTTTCCTTAATCTTGACCTCCATCTCCATCATGAGATGAGTACCGCTTTTAATGTCAGTTGCTCCGCTTTTCCAAACGACGAGAAATTCACCTTTCTCCCGAATCTTTAAAAAGCGTTTCTTGTATTTAGCAAGAGAAGGACGACTCAAAAAGGACTCGATATTAGAAATACTATCCTCAAAAAGATGTTTAAGTACTATAGCGGCGTAGCTCTTGCCTGTACCATAGGCCCCATGAATCCAAAAGGAACGACGCTTATCGTTATCCTCCCACAACATTGTTTGGCAAATTGCGTCGATAGCATTTTTCATATCATCATGGACTATGTACTCTTGCCACAGATTCGGGTTGCGCTTTTCTGCCTCCAAATCCACAACAGATTCATAGTTTGCAGACAATTCAATGTAATTGCTGTATTTCATGGCTCTAATCTCCTTCACTCTGTGATAATATCGAGAACATCGATGGCTTTCTTTTCAGGTACAAGCATAATGTTATCAAGGTCTTGGACAAACGCCACGCGGATGAACTCGGGATATTGCAGCGCAATGTCCTGCACAATAGCTTTGAAATTTTTAGGGTTCAAACCAAAGATAGCTACAGGGTCTACACCTTTAGCCTCAGCATTACCACGTGCATTATCAAGTTGAGTTAAGGTAAATGTGTATCGCCCTGTTTCCTCAGCAAACTTATAGAATGCGTAGAGAATTGCAGCAGCTTCTGGTGTATCCCAACCTTTCTTCTCGAACTTAAAACTTGAGCCGTCAGGAATCGGAATGCCCTGTTTGAGGGCGGTTCCAATTGGCGAGTGACGAAAAGTTTCAAGCAAAGCAGTCACTGCATTATCACGCGTAGATGGCGAATAGTCATCACCAAGCATGAATACAAGTTCGGCTTTATCATAGGTCTCACCACTTTGCGTGTAGAGCATGTACCACTTTGAAATTATAGAGTTATAGGCAAGATTTGTCCAAATCACAGCCCACACCATTGGGTTGCCAGCTCCAAGGGGAACGAGCTTATGACATAGCTCGGTCATCGTTCCAGATTTATCTCCCTTGTTTGAAGGTGTAAGCAGTTCAGCCTCACGTAACCAAACACGCAGTGCATCGTATTGTCTGTTTCCAAGCTGCCCCTGTGTAAAGCAGTCCGTACCATGCTCAAAGAAATGTTCTAGCCATGGACGGCGGAAACCGAATGTTTGATATCTGTTCATGCCTTTCAATTGCATATTATTTCCCTCCGTAGTCGATAAAGATTTTGCGACAAGGCATCCTTTTCCACCAGTAAAACTGATGCAATTGCCACAATGAGTACATAATTCCTCACGAATTAGGATTTTATTTTCTTCTGTTATTTCAAATGCTCCTGTGGGGCATTGCACGACACAAGCTTTACAACCTATACAGTACGCCACTTTATATGCGACGCCACGCAGTTTACTAATAACAAATCTGTCCATTTGAGTATATGGAGAATATGTAACCGTTTCACCTGCCAACGTAAAGGTATATGTTTGATGAGAAATAATCTGAGTATAAGAATTACCATTTTTCTCAACTATTTCTCCTAGTATTTTTGCAACATCTAACCAGTTACCCGTTCTCTTTGTAAATCTAAAAATTATCTTATCGCCATCTATTACTTCGGTGACACGATTGCCGCCGTTTTTTAATCCACGGCCCCCCATCCTTGCACGCCAGCCGCCGTTCTCAATATACTTTTGGGTACTCTTGGCCGGTTTGACTCTTTCAACATAATCTTCAACCACATTGAGAAGTGGCTGAATTTCATCTTTATGGAATCCATAACTTAGGTGATCGCGCCAAGGAGACGACATAGGACACACTGAACAGCCTACACGATTAAAGCCTTCTTTATATGCATCGTTAAGCAATATCTTGTTTTTGAGCAAGTAGAGATAAATCTCTGCTGTTCCCCAAGTGAGTATAGGGCTGACATTTACCTGATTGATATTCTTTACGCCTTCCCGGACTGTTTCATATTCAGATCTAGCAAAACTCTCTTCCGAACGCACCCCTTCAAAGACTACTGCTTTAGCATCGTAATCGCCAGTAATTTCCCGTAGTTTTAGCATTGTTGGTACTGATTTATGAACTGAACAGCACCACCGCATTCTTCGACCTGGGGGACCAAAAGCGTCCCATGTTGTTTCCGGTAACATGTGGCTCTCTGCTTCATAAAAACGAAGCTTACTCCAGTTTTCCTTTGCTCTCTTTACTGCGTCGATCGTTGCACTAAACTCCATTCCAGTATTACTGAAAATAACAACAAATTCGTCAGGTCTCAGGGCCTTGGCAACAAGGTCGAGTAAAACGAGACTATCCTTACCTCCAGAGAAAGCAACAACAAACTTCATTCCTTTGGCGGCATATTCATCATGAATTTGGCGTATAAACTCAATCGCTTTATCTTCAAGCCCTCTCATGAGGCTTTCATTTTCTTTCCATAAGTGTTCAATGTTTATTGCTTTAAGTGTTAATCTCTCTTTTTTTACATTTATAGTTGGCTTTGTATAAAACCCTCCACCGACGGCCTCGGCAACTACTTCTCCGTTAACAACATACCGTCGGATCCCTTCCGCCCAAAGGAGTGGAGCATCAGTCTTCGGATAATTCCAATAATTATTAAAACCAAAGTAATCGAGTTCCTCCCTGAAAACGGGGCGTATTTCTTTGATAACCTTGGCATTAGGCACAAGGCGATATATTCCATTTTTATCAGTCCATTGATAACCATACATTCTTTTTATCTCTCCAATATCTTAACCATTCTGTTTTCATCTGTGAAAGCAAAACGGTAGTCTTTTAATGCCTTATGAAGGTTGTAAATTAGTTCATTACCTTCGAGCATACCCGCGTCACGTAAGAGTGTTCTAAGTTCTTCTGCAGCCATTCTCTTACCTAATATTTCTCTATCTTGACAATATCTATGTACCAAATCCGCAAAACAGCTGATATCAGATTCGTTTGGTACAATAGCGGCACCAAGTGTATCCAGCGCTTGTCCATCAAGTCCGGAAAATACTACCCGATAGCCAATATCTGGTCGCAATCGTAAGCTTTCTTGCAACAGTAATGCTGTCCAACTCAAACCGCTTTTTATTGTGGGTAAAGATGAAAACCACTCAGAGGTTATATCTCGCAATATAATATAAGATACCTTTTCACATTCGAAGAGCCTGTTCAACGCCTTTGTTATTGCGGCACAACGTTCATTTGTCAATTCAACCATCTCTGAAAGTATGAAATGTTTAGGAGCGTAGAACATTAATAGTCCCTGACGTATAAGCGTAGCGTTGATAGGCGACCTTTGCTTAATTCGCGCAAAATAATCATCAATCTGTTCCCTGGTGACGATTCCACCTAGCTGTCTTGCAAGGTTGATGATAACACCAACATAACTCTGTGGACAATTTGGCTGTGTTTTCCATATGTGAGGATAATTCATTACATATTCATTTGCAAAGGCAAGGTATGTAAAGCGCCATAGTTCGTCAGCAGTATTAATGGCATTATCATTTAAAAACAATGATAGAGTATTCTGTGCCGCATTCCATAGAATACCAATATTACTATACCCGTAAAGCGTTTGAAAGTGAGCTTCAAGGATTTCTCTGATGCCAGCTTTTCCTTCTTCAAAATCAACGATGTTGCTAAACGATGAGGAGTAAACGCTTGTATTGTCGGGTTGATGGTTAGATTTTTGCATATCATTTAGCATACGATAAACTCTTTTACCAGCATCATTTACTTCAAAGTGAAAGCATGACACCGAAGCTCTATTTTGCTCAGAGTATGTAGAATTATCACACGCACTCTCGATAATGTTTCGAACAACGTTAACAGGATTCTGTGCACCAAATGTATATAAGCGGCGTTTTACTATCTCTTCATATATTTCATTAGCGGTTAAAGCCTGAGTTGCTCCTGTAAGCACCGTTACAACTGCATCTTTGATGGTCATTGGTGCAGTTTTCTGTTTGTCGGAAGGCGATAAATTTTTTACAGTATTATCAATCTGTATAACTGGCTTTGATTTGAGGAACTTTAAAAACACTTGCCCATTCCGCATGAACGCTAAATAGATTTTCTTATCCATTACCCTAAAGAATTTGTTGTCACGCGCCCTATTATAAACCTCAATAAAAACAGCAGGTTTTGTTATTTCCCAAAGTGAACAATCTATTATATTTCGCTTTAACATCTGCTCAGAGGCATTATCAAGCGACGATATAATAAGTGCTGTTTCATTAGACTTGCTCCTGTGATCTGATAACCATTTACAAAATGAAGCCTTTACTGCATCGATAAGACAATTGGACGATAATTCAGCAATTTGTAATTTTATATTATGCTCGGTTGCCATTCGCTCTACCCCTCTCATATTCATCCCAACAATGTGTCTACATTAATCATTTGATGCAATACTCGGTGATAATTCACTTTTTCCCTAGATTATCACACGAGTCTGGGACGAATTCCATGATATCGGATATATCACAATTCAATGCTTTACATATACGCAGGAGCACCTCGGTATTTACATTCTCACCTTTGCCAAGCTTGGCAATTGAAGCGGAACTAATACCTGTTATTTTTCGCAAATCCTGCTTGTTCATCTTCTTGTCAATTAATAACTTCCATAAGTTATTGTAACTAAAATGCACGATACCACCTCATATCACTCTTTTTGAGATTGCGGTATATCAAATTTGCAATCATGCAAAAAACCACACTGTTCTTCACCGATGACACCTGTGAAGATGATTTGTTTTACGCCACTTTGATTATAATCAAGGTTAGGTAGTGTCCGCTCGTTTTCCACGATTATCAGTTGTCCCATTTCACGGCTATTGATGAAGTATTGAAACAAAGCGGTTTGTACACTTTCCGATGTTTCATTCTTTGTCCCTTCATCAATTCCATGTAGCGGCGTGTCGACAATGCATAATCCGGGATTGTAAACGGCATTTTCCAACATGAATTTGCGAAATGCCATTACCACAATCGTATTTAAAATGGAGCAGAAGCCTTTACCTTGCGTTAGTGCTTTTGCTTGTCCATTTATTTCTAAGTCGAAGGAACTCTTCGAAAATCGCGCCGAGATAAGTGGTGTGTACTTGCACTCCATCAATATGTCGGTTAGTGCGGTATCCATCCCTCCCCAGAATCTAGCATCAAATTTCTCCATTGGCTTATATTTAATTTCGGATTCTTCTTCGTTCTGCATATCGCGCAGGTAGGTATTCCATCCATCAGCGAGACGGTGTATTACCTCGAGCTCATAGTTTAGCTGAATATACATGCGATAAGAATCAATGGTCTCCGTAAGAGCTTTAGCTTGTGGCTGAAGATCTTTGGCTATCAGTTCTTCGATACTGCTCTTCTGTTCTGACAGCAGTGCAATCTCTGTTTGTAATTCCTGTATTTGTTGTTCAATATCTTTTTCTGCACCAACAAGGTCGCTATATTGAGCCACGATCCTTGAAAGCTCGGAGCGGGCAGCTTCCACGTAGGATTTTGTTTTCTGCGTCGGGATTTTCCCGTTACAAAATGGGCAAGTAGCATCATGTGACACATGCTGCATAGCGGTTTCGCCATCAACGATAAATGAAAGCCGTTTTATGTCTGCACTGTATTGCGATTTTAGTGCGGCGTAGCGTGAAATAAGCATTTGACATTCTGTCAATCGCTCTTTTTTCGCCATCATGCTATTGAGTAAGGACTGGCTATTTGCCATCGCGGCGGCTATTTTTTCTTCGATATCCGACAATGCCTGAACTGCACTGTCGATTTCTTTTTGAACGTCCACCCCGTCAAATGCACTAATCATATCAAGGATACTTTGTTTTCGGCCTGCAACTCCGGAAAGCTCTTTATTGATATACTTTTCTACTGCTGCTTTACGTATAGCGCGTTCTTTTTTGCTTTCGCGTTTATCAAAATTAGAGAAGTCGTTACCGTATATTAAAAATAACAGGGATGACAGGAAGGCTGTGCGTCCCTGTATGCTTTTTGCGCCGCCTTCAGGCATAAGGATAGAACTCTCGCGTTCAATCTGACGTTCCTTTATTAGGATGACGGGCAGGAAGGTGCGCCATGTCAGATGTTGAGGTCTAAAATTCTCGTTGGCAATTATGTCGTGGTCATCTTCAATGCCAATCAAAGCAAGCCAAACCTTGCTGATAGCTTCCATGGATTTCGTCGCGTTTCTGACTTTATAAGTACCACTTTCGATTTTTTCATCAGAGCTGACTACATGGATTTTGTCTGATTCCAGCTTGCGCGTAAATTGAATTGAGCCATCTTCTGTGCTGACAAAAAGCATAATAGAATCGTAACCCGTGGCACTCGCAAATGGAAGGTTATCGCTGCCAAAAATATAATCGATACAACGAAGGATAGTCGTTTTTCCTGTGTTAGAAGGACCCGATATAATCGTAAGTCCTTTGTCAAACTCCGCAACAGCATCCTTTTTACCGACACCTTTGACTATTAGCTTTTTAATATAAAAATCTGCCATGTTCACTCCTCCTTTCCGCTAAGTGCTCTTTTATTAATTTCTGCGAGAATTTCAACTTCTGACTTGCCATCTAGATACTTGCATACCGCTTGAGACATGAAAATATACTCATCGGCATAGTCTGAAGTTAGCTCGTCACATACATGCGCTCCTTGTGCTGTTATTTCGTATGTAAAGCCTTTTTGGTTTTGTACTGCCTTGACGAGTCTATCAAGGACAAGCTGCTTAAGCGCCTTGGCGACAAGAGTTCTCTTTGAAGTTGCCTCGCTAAAGCTAAAGCTGTTGTTACCGTTTAGGTTATACGCTGCAATACCAAAATCGTGAGCATAAATCGTCATAAAATCAGCGGCAGCGATTTTATCCAGCGTCATATCTTCCCCAAAGACGCGAAGCGTCAGTAGAACACGGAGCGAGGTTTCAAATTGGGTGTTAAATAGTTCAGTCATCATCAAACACCCACTGGATTTTCCCGTCATTCACCAGCATGTGGCAAATGCCTTTCTTTTCGCTGTTGTTTATAAGGTCTTTAATTTGTGTGAGAAAGGATTTTGTTAGCGTTATCTGTGACACATGATTTAACACAGCTAGTAGGCGTTTAAAACCATCGTCAAAATCATTCCAACATACATCAATAATACCGTTATATGTATCTTCCTTTATCTTGCCAAATTCCACTTCACCATTCTCGAATATTTCACGCACTGAGCGCTCTACCCGAACAGCATTATAGTAGTTTTCACGCTGATCCGAATAATTACGACGATA
>Ga0255346_1004475_pt1 | contig 15278 bp, 18 predicted proteins | sample wastewater_treat_FD_194410 | JGI IMG/M metagenome (GOLD analysis project Ga0255346, IMG submission 194410) | Wastewater microbial communities from Lulu Island WWTP, Vancouver, Canada - plant22 | ecosystem: Engineered > WWTP > Wastewater > Unclassified | place: Canada: Vancouver, British Columbia... | reverse complement strand
AAGGCGACGCGGCGTGGGGCGGAGCGTCATGCCCGGCCGCGCCGGGCGGTGGGATGGTTCGCTGACAAGACGTCCCGCCCGCAGGCCGTCAGGCGTTGCGGTGTGGGGGTTTTGCAAGAGCCTCATATTCAAAATGACTTCTGGCCATGCACTCACTAAAAGACAACTTTGGCCAGAAGACGTTATGTGAGAAACGAGATCGAAGAATGGCGATACTAGGCAAAGCTCAAGGAATATTTAGACTCGCAGATAGCGATACGTTTGTCGGTTCATTCCTGTCAAAAGAAGACATCAAACAATTTCTCGGCGTAAATGACGCAGACCTAGATTTTTTAAAATTCACAGACGTTGATGGAATCGAAGCAATCGACGAAAGAAAAGTACAAAAAGCATGGTATGGAGGCCAAATAAAAAATGCTCCGCCAGTTGAATCTTCAAGCCTAGACGAGTTTCTATTGCTGTCCATTGTTCGAAAAGCGTTACCGGGATGCGCCATAGAGAGACAAATAAAAGTCAAAAGATTCAAGATGGATCTTAAAATCACCTTTGAAGATAAAAGTCTTTTTATTGAATTTGATGGTCCATCTCATTTTGCCATCTCACGGTATGGCCCGCCTAAGCACGAGCCTTTTAGAAAGAAGAAAATAGTCGAAGAAGAAACAGGGATTGAGGTTGTAAATTGGGCGTATTGGATTCAAAGGTGTGAATCTAATGTAAAAGCACTATTCGACAAGAACATCAAAGGTTATGGCGTTCTCTGGAGCACAAATGTTCATTTCGGGGACTTTTATTTTGATAACTCGGCCGAAATAATTGAAAGCATCAATTCCCGATTCAACACTGATCGGAACGGTTTTGGCTATTTTTATGGCCCGAACACCTTTGGTAGAAATAACCCAGAACACCCAATAGTTGAAAAGATTATTTCTGGTTCTGAGCCCGTTGCTAGGCTTCTCCCTAAAGGGTTCGAGGAAAAAGAAAGATGGCTGCCAGAGAAATTAATAAATATCACATAACAAGTAGCTCCACCGGACAAAATGCTCGCTGCGCTCGCATTTTTCCGGTGAGCTAGGCGTTCGCCCGATAAATGATGAAAAAGACTCTTACATTCTATTTCCTGTTCTTGGCAGGCCTTAGTGGATTCTTCGCACACAGTATGAAAGTTGCGGCCAGTTTGTTGCGAAGAGGGATGTGGGTCATTCTTGAAGGCAAACCGTTACCCCAATTCACGGACTTCGCTTTAGACTATCACTGGTGGCCATGGGCGTTCGTTTTGATTTACATCATATGTGCCATTGGTTCGCTGGTGCATAAGTCATGGGAAAGTTTTTTTATCCACGTCTTAGTATGCCTCTTGCTCGTCGAGATTTGGATGATGTTTATGGAGGTCTGTGCTTTAGTCTTGCCATGGATCACTTTGGCTGGACATAGCTGATAATGGGTATCTTGATTGATTAAGAGGCGAACAACGCACCCCACCCAACACCGTTCGCCTTCGGCTCCGGTGTTGGTGGGTGCTGACGTTGGGGAGAAAGAAAAAGAATGGCAACAGAAAGACGAAAACGTGTTTTCGGCGATAAGGTTCAGTTTAAGTCGTTGTCCTGTGCTCCTGTCAACGAGCTTGGCGTCGTCTATCTTTTTGGCGTTCTGCACGAGACTTTTGATTTTAAGATTGAGTCTATCCAAGCGGGGTTTCCAGACTGTATTGCCAGACGTCAGGCTGGGCCGAATCGTTGGGAAGAAGTGCGGATTGAGTTTGAGTATGAGAGCCGGTCATTTTCGACGCATGGCCACGATCCAAATGGAGCAGATGTGATCGTCTGCTGGCGGCACAATTGGAAAGACTGTCCAAAAGAAATCGAGATCATTGAGTTGTCTTCATTGCTTGGCGACGCGGAGCAAATCGATACGCAAATTAAGTCGGACAAGAAACTGTCAGCATGGCAAGAGTTCTGCCAGAGCAAGCGGTTAGAGGGGCTTGATTTTGCGGCCATCGCAAAATTATGGAAAACCCTAAAGAACAAATGAGTCCCCAACAATGCGACACACCGAACCCTCGTTCGCCTGCGGCTCACGGAGTTCGGTGGTCGCTGACGTTAGCCGAAGGAGAACACTATGCACGTCCACGTTAAACCACATTATCAGCCTGCCGTAGAGCTAACGCTCGATGATGTCAACGCGAAGCTGGCAATCGGCGACTTTGATGGAAGGGAGCTTGCTTGGATACCGGGTCTATCAGAGTGGACGACACTTGACCTTATTCCCGGCGTCGCACGTCCTCAGCCACCTCCTCTTCCCGACTCACCCCTACCAATAAGAACTCCTGAACGCCATACTTCCCACGCACAAGCCCGCGCCCCCCAAAACGAGTTCTTACCGGAGCGTTTCGAGGCTTCTGAGATTTCTGGCTGGCGCACCTTCTTTCTCGCAGCCCACCCTCAAGCGTGGAGACGGTTCTGGGCGCGCTTGATCGACGTAGGTATTGCGCGCATCTGCCTGGAGCTTGCAGCTCTCGTGCTATTGCTCACAACGGGTTTCTACCCACCCTACGAGACACAGCCTATTGTGGCTTTCGGCGGCACCTTTGTCGTTTGGGTTATCTTCCTCATGCTGTATGAGGCTTTTATGCTTTCGATGTTCGGCACTACCATTGGCAAACTTTTATTCCGCATTCGCGTTCTCCGAGCCGATGGTGCTCGCTTGTCCTTTCGCGAGGCTTTTTCTCGAGCCAACGGAGCGATCGGTTCGGGCATGTTCTACCTGATTGCCTTTCCTGGCCTTACATTTTGGGCGTTTTACCGCGCCTACAAGCATCTCGTAGCACACGGCCATGCGTCTTGGGACTCTAACACAGGCAGCGTCGTGCGCTGTCGCCCGGTTTTCGTTCTGCTATACGCTTTCGGAGTTGTGCTCGCTATCATCGCACTACTCGGATATACGGAAGTCCGCGACTACGCCAGACATGAGTTTCACAGGATCACAATCCAACAAACACTTAGACGATAAAGGTGTCTAACAAGCGGCGGCACGGAACGCGCTAACCGCGCGTTCGTGCGCCTTGACGTTCGCACAATACGAAGGAGAAGATCATGCTGAACAAGAGGACATACTTCATTCGGGAACGAGTCGGATTTCTCAAGCTCGTAGACACCTACGACATCATTGATCCGCAGACACAGCAGCAATTGGGGATTGCGAAAGAGAAGCCCGGTGGGCTCGTTCATGTGCTTCGGTTTCTGGTGAACAAACAGCTTCTGCCAACGAAAGTCTTCGTCTACGAGGGGGACAATCCGGAGGATGAAACCAAACTGCTGTTTTCCATCCAACGAGGTTTCACGCTGTTCAGATCGAAGGTCAACATCTTGGACAAAGGCGGAACAGTTGTCGGGTGGTTCCAAAGCAAGGTGTTTTCTCTCGGCGGGGCATTTCGTGTCTTTGATGCCACAGGCAATGAAGTCGCCCTAGTAAAGGGCGATTGGAAAGGATGGAACTTCCGTTTTCTCGATAAGGCCGAGAAGGAAATCGGCACAATCGCGAAGAAATGGGCGGGGATCGGGAAAGAACTGTTCACATCCGCTGACAACTACATCATTGCCCTGAGTCAGGATTCTGCACCCGCGAAAGCACTTCTTCTGCTGGCGGCGGGGTTGGCGGTAGACACGGTCTACAAGGAAAGAAAGTAGATCAAGTGCGAACCACGGCCTGCTGGGTACGTCGCTACCGCGCCGCCCCAGAGGCCGGACGTTCGCTAGAAACAAGGGAGACACACAGACATGAAAAAGCCCATTCTCATAGGTTGCGGAGCACTACTGGGGATCTTCCTGATCCTTGTGGTGGCTGGTGCAATATGGTTATTCTCAGGTCCCGAGGGAGGCGTTAGGCTACCCAATGATATGGAAGAGTATGCGCTGGAATATCTTGATGAGCACAAGATACTGGAAGATTCTGAAGAATTGCTCGCCTACTACGATGTCACTATGTCCTGTGACGGGAGCGAAGCTGCCATACTGACAACAAAACGCATGATCTATCACAAGCACGGCAAGAATGATTCCATCGACATCACCAATATTGAAGACATCCGACACAGACAAGAAGCCCTGATAGGTGACATCTTCGAGATTACGGTAGCTTCGGGAAGAACCATGAAGATAGAGATTGCGCCGTTGAACCAAGGCGAAACCTTCAAGAATGTCTTGATCGATGCATGGAAGAGAACAAAGAAACAGAATAGCGAACAAACGAATGCAGGCGACTCGTAATACTCGCGCCTGATTCATGACGTTGGGTGCATGAATGACAATGAGACGAGCTCCTGAAAAAGACCTCTACTCGATCCTTGGCGTGACTCCCGACGCCACGGCAGAGGAAATGCGCGACGCCTACTTGTCGCGCACGCGCGTGATTCACCCTGACCGGTTCGACCGCCAGCAACAACCGCAAGACTGGAAGAAGGCGAACGAGATGCTGGCGGAGTTGAACGAGGCATACTCGATCCTTCGCAACCCTTCAACGCGAACCCAATACGACGAATCTCATAGCGGCAAACGGCAACAACAGAGCCCTCCGCCACCGCCGAGAACGCAACGCGCCCCGGAGCCGCCACCACCACCAGCCTTCGAGCTTGGTGAGTTGACGCCGGGACAAGCTGCCTTCGGAAACTTGCCGAAGAACGTGCAGACGCGTCTGCTCAAGAGGCAGCAGAACAAGGGAGAAGAACAGTTTCAGGTCAAGCTGTCGTCGGTTGTGTGGAACTACGTCTTCATCGTGGTCTTGCTGTGCTGGTACTGGTACCTGTTTGCCGCCGCAGACGGCGCGAAGTGGAAAGACGACACACTCTTGTGGCACGCAGGCATTACACTGGCCGTTGCCGGTCTTATCGGTCGCAACTGCGTCACCATTCGCAGATGGGTAAAAGCCAAGCTCAAGCCGTACTTCTACGTGACTCCGATCTACTTTCTCAAGACCGAGTACGACATAGTTTCCTTCCGTCCCATCTGGACGTTGAAGGATGTTGCTGTTACACACAACTATAAGAACGGATCATACCAGGATTCCGATGTGGTGCTGAAGTTCGATGGGTACAACGAATCCCTGAGCATCTCATCCAAACAGCAAGTTGAGAACCTTTTCACCGCTATGCGCACGTACGACACCCGGTTGAGGACCGCCTACGCCAATCGAGATCACGAGTACTTCCACAAGAACGACGATTTCCACCGGGTCCCCCGTTCCGGTGTGCCAACGACCGCGCTTCTGTCTAAAGGGGCGCAGGCCGTCATATACATTGCCACAGTATGCGTCTGCGGCATCGGTTTGGCCGCAGCTATCGCCGCGAATGAGGAGCTTTCCCAACAGCGATGGGTGCGACATCCGACGCCATCAACCTACACGCCACCGCCTCGCCGCGTTGCCACCCCCTCGTATCCTGAACAGGCGTTGCCATACTCGGGGGCCATCCGAACATGGACAAGTTCAGAGCGGGTTGCGCCCTTTGAGATCAAAGCCGCACAAGGAAGCCACTACCTTTTGAAGCTGGTGGACGCTTACTCGGATGCCCCCGTAATGACTGTGTTTGTCCGAAGCGGATCAACTGTTGAAGTCGAGGTGCCACTCGGCACTTATGAAGTGCGGTACGCAGCGGGCGAAACGTGGTATGGCTACGAATATCTGTTCGGCCCAGAGACCTCATACAGCAAAGCCGACAAGACGTTCACTTTTGAAGTGGTAGGCAATCAGATCAGTGGGTTCACGATTACACTCTACAAGGTTGCCCACGGAAACCTACACACTTCGGGGATCAGACCAACGGACTTCTGAGACAATGAGGACACCCAACAAGAGCGTGGAACACTACGTTTCACCCGGCGCGGACGCCGGGTCAAACGAGGTTCACGCTCGACGTTCGCCCAGAGAGATAAAGAGGAACCATGCGACTATTCGGAGTATCCAAGGAGGGTGACTTTGCCGAGTACGTGAAAACGGGCTTCGGCGTTGAGCACCAAGAAGCGATTCTTGAGGACTGGATTGAGAACAATCCTTCCGGAATTGTCGCAGACAGCAAACTTCTCATCATCGGACGGCAGGTTCAGACAAACTTGGGCGGGTTCATTGATCTGCTCGCCCTGGATAGATGGGGCGATCTTGTGGTGCTCGAATTGAAGCGAGGGCGGACACCACGGGAGACAATCGCCCAAGCCCTCGAATATGCAGCCTATGCCGTGCAACTCGACTACGAGCAGATCGAGTCTCTTGCTCGTCAGTACCAAGACGATGACGTGATGAATTTGGTCGAAGTGCACCGGGGGTATTTCGGGCTGGGGCTGGATGACGGGGTATCCTTCAACAAGAATCAGCGTACTGTCATCGTTGGAGAAACGATCACGCCGGAGATTCGAGAGACTGCTAGATTTCTGAACGACAAGGGCCTGCGGGTCACATGCCTAGAGTTCTCCTTCTTCCGAACCGAGGACGGCAAGCGGCTCCTGTCGTGCGATACGGTCATTGCCGACCACTCTCGAAGCGAGAAACCAGTTGTTGGGGCATCACGAGGAAAGACGACGTGTGACCAGTTCATGAAGGCCCTTGACAGTAACGGGCTTCCTGTCTTCACGAAGATTCTCGCAGTCGCGGAAGAAAGCCGCCTTCCGATTCACTGGGGGTCTCGCGGCTTCTCGGTCAATGTGGATTTTGCGGGCACGCATTTCAAGTTCTGCTACGGTTATCCCCCTCACTCAGTCTATGGCCAGTCACTATATACCCGTGTGTTCGATTCTGCATTTTTCACGCGCGTATGCGATGGAGAGGCCATCGCCAAGGACATTGCCGAAAGCGCAAAAGCCACAGGGCTCTTTACACCGGCCGGAAACGAATGGAAATGCTCGATCAATCGCGGCATGTCTGCCGCAGATATTGACTCTCTACTGAGCTGGATCAGAACGGCATCGGAGAAAATTGCAGCCGCAGGATTGCGGAAAGATTCGGAAGAAGAAAACGGGGCGAACAACACATCGGAGGGTATTTGTCGCTAGCGCGCCAAAACCCTCAATGTGGACGTTCGACAACAAAAAAGGAGATACAGATGACAGCGGAAAGAAAGTCGTTCCCGATGTTACCAGGCGCACATTGGTGGGCATTGCGCGAGAAGTTTAAACAAAGCATTCCTGGTGTCGTAACAGACAGTTACTTGGTATTGGCCGCATATCGGTACGCGGCCACTTATCTTTCAACCTTCAAATCGCCTCCAGTTCGCCACGCAGACACTTTTCAATATTATCTATCGACATACTTGGCGAACGTCAGCGATATGCGGAACTCGTAGTCGAGTTATCGCATCATCGCCTTGTTCGCCTTGTTCTTTCAACGAGTCGTTGATCCCTTGGCATCATCCGCATAAAGCAACGCTCCATTTTCATACATTCCTACTTGACTCCCCGCCGGTCACGGTGAGATATTATTCGCACAAACGCCAGAGCGTACCCTTAGAAAAGCGCAAGTTGCCAGCCGGGAAACACCCATAGAAAAGGCGGCCGAGAGCGTGGGCTAGAAAAATCGCCAGAGCGTCCGAAAAACCAGCAGCCTCCGAGCATACGGGGTCGGGCCACACGAAAAGCCAGAAGTCAGCCGGGTAAACCCACAGAAAAGGCGACTCAGCGCGACAAACCAGCGCCCGACAGCACCGCCGGAAAAACAGGCTGTCTCTCCCCGCACCAACCATTCCGCGCCCGAACCGTGTCCGTCAACGGGGCGAACCGCAGAAGGCGCACTGTCACGGCAGGCAAGAAGTCTGCCAGAACGGGAGACGCTCTGAATGAACAACTCTGGCCGCGCACACCATCCGGAACCGCAGGACACCTGCACCATGAACATCTACCCCAACGGAACGATTACCGACCGGGGCCACCTCGAACACCTCGCCCCCCCGACACCCTCCAAACGCCCGAAACCAAAAAGAAAAGCACGCCGCGCGGCAATCACGCGGTTCTCGAAAGCATCCGCGTCCCGGTTGCGAAGGCTTCTGGCGCAGACCAGAGGCCCGCATGAATGGGCGTGTTTCGGGCTGACGCTGACAGTTCCGGGGCCGATCATAACCGACATCGAATGGCGCAGACTGTGGAGGGCCTACCTTGCGAGAGCCCGCCGGCTTGAAGGCGTCGCGTTCATCTGGCGCATCGAGAAGCAGGAACGGGGGCAACCCCACATCCACTGCGTCTGCTGGGAAGCGTGCTGCATCAAAGCCTTTCGTCTCAAAGAACTCTGGCTTGAAAACCTCGCACTGCTGGGACCGTACGAAGGCCCGGCCAACTTCAAATCGGAAATCGTCGTCACCTGCGGCCAAGAGCGCGGCGAGTTCAGACCCGGCTGGGCGAAGGTCACCAGCCGCGAAATCTGGCCGGGAGCCTTCGAGCACGCCGTGAAAATCGACAGCCTCGCCGAAAAGGACGACATGTGCTGGTGGCGCTACCTCGCCGCGCATGCCTCGAAATCCAAACAGGCGCAACTCGGATGGCACGGCCGACAGTGGGGCGTCTTCAACAAGCACCTACTTGCGCTCGCCGAGCCCTCCGTGATAGAATTACCACGAGTTACGATGAACAAAGTCATACGGTATTTGAAACGATTGACCCGCAGCCGCCGCGCCAGCAACCACGGGCGGCAGACTTGGTTTATCCATCCCGACACCGTGAAACGCATCTGCGAATGGGCAAGCGGTCATCACCGACCCATTCGGCTTATTGGCTGCAAGGCATTCAGTCCCTTCGCAATGGGAAAGAAGGAAAAGAAAGAGCGGGCAAAGGCCAAGCGAAGGGAGCTTCTTAGCGTCCCCGCCTGCTGATGATTGAAAGGTGTGCGTGCTTTTATGCATACACATACCAAGGGATCAACGACTCGTTGAAAGAACAAGGCGAACAAGGCGATGATGCGATAACTCGACTACGAGTTCCGCATATCGCTGACGTTCGCCAAAGAGATTAAGGAAAAAGAGATGGGGAAAAGAAAGATCAACGCAGGGTGCGCAAGTGTGCTCGGAGGAATCGTAATTTCGATTGTGATCATTCTTGTCGCCATGGCTCTCGGCGGAACAACAGGGGCAGTCGTTGGCGTGATCGTGTCGGTCATTCTTTTCGGTGCAATGAACTCAAAGAAAGATCGAATATGTGATATTTGCGGTAGTCCGATCCTAAGAGTGGGATACAACGGAACAATCAACGGAAAGCACTTCAGTAACATTTGCGCAAAATGTAAGAATCAGGTCACATCAGCAAAACGCAAACAGGCATTAAAGGATATTCTTGAAAAGTAGGACACGGTTATCAGATGATTGCGAACCAGTCGGCGTAGACAATGCCGCTCCGCGGCATGTCTAGCCTCTGACGTTCGGCCACCGGGAAAAGCGACAAATCAACATTCGGGTGGAATTGACCCGGCAACGCTGATGCGGTATTGTGTAACCATGTTTGAGAAAGAACAGAAGATAGCCGAGCAGTTTGACCCAAGCGAGCGTACCGTCGTGTTTCCCGGCGGCTGCCTTGACATGCTACGGAACTGCCCGGACGGGGTATTTGGACTTGTCGTTACCTCGCCGCCCTACAACATCGGCAAGGAATACGAGAAACGGCTGAAGCTTGACAGTTACCTAGCACAACAGGCTGAAGTCATTCGAGAGTGCGTCCGGTGTCTCTCCCCACGTGGTAGCGTCTGCTGGCAGGTGGGAAACTACGTTGACGACGGAGCCATTATCCCCCTAGACACCATCCTCTATCCGATCTTCACAAGTCTTGGGCTACGAATGCGTAATCGGATCATCTGGCATTTCGAGCACGGGTTGCACTGCTCTAAACGTTTTTCAGGGCGGTACGAAACCATTGTGTGGTTTACAAAGTCGGATGAGTATGTTTTCGACTTAGATCCCGTTCGAGTTCCGCAGAAGTACCCAGGCAAGAAGTACTTTAAGGGACCGAATGCGGGGAAATACTCCTGTAATCCTTTGGGGAAGAATCCCGGGGATATGTGGGTTATTCCCAACGTAAAGAGCAACCATGTGGAGAAGACTGAGCACCCTTGCCAGTTTCCCGTTGAGTTGATTGAACGCTTGGTCCTTTCCATGACGAAGAAAGACGACTGGGTCTTCGATCCGTTCCTCGGGTCGGGGACAACGGTTGTCGCTGCCGTGCGGCACGGCCGTCGAGGGGCTGGGGCGGAGGTGGTTCCGAAGTACGTGACCCTTGCGCGGGAAAGGATCGAAGCTGAACTCGCAGGAACACTCCGAACGCGCCCGATGCATAAGCCGGTTTACGACCCGGTCGAGGCCGGAAACAGTCTTACAATCGCCCCGTGGACTGCCAAGACCGATGCTGCCCAGATGGTGCTTCTGGAGAAGCAGCGCAAACGAGAAAGGTATGCCACTCGATGAGAATTGCCGAAACCTACTCCCATCTCAATGGGCTTGAATTTCTGATCGTCCACAAGCCGGCACTGTGGAAGGAAATTCAGGATGTTATCGCTGCGGTCGATGCTGGCAAGTGCAAGACCAAGGTGTCAAAAGAAAAAACGATGAGGGGCGAGTTGCTCTTCAGTCCGATTGAGATGAATGCGGCTTTCAAGCGATTTCTTCACTTGAAGAAGTGGGATGAAAGTCGCGTCAGCTATTGGGTGACACGAAGCGAGAAGCTGATTCGGAAGACGCTCGCAATGTCTGCTGCTGAACAAAAGAAGGAGATTGAGGCGGCAGGCGAGAAACCGATATTCAGCTACAATCAGACCGATTTCGTGAAGGACCGTGTGGCCGTTGAGGTTCAATTCGGCAAGTACGCGTTTGTGGCATACGACCTGTTCGTCAAGCATCTCGCCTTCTACGTCCGCGATCAAATTGACGTCGGCATTGAAATCTTGCCCATGAAGTCGCTTCAAAGCCACATGAGTTCCGGCGTAGCGTACTACGAAGGCGAGTTCTACAACGTCGTCAGACAAGGACGAGGTGTTCCGTCAGTTCCGCTTGTAATACTTGGCATCGAAGACTAAGACCGAACCAGGCGCGGGAGGCGACGGGATACCGCGCCTCCGCTTTGTCGTTGGGCACGGAAGGGAAGGTAATGAAATGAATACAACAGTTGCCATTGCGTTGATTTCTGCAGGTGCAGCTTTATTTGGTTCATCGATAGGATTGATTGGACAAGTAATTAACAACCACAATACGAGACAATTGCAGATCGAAGATGTTAAACGAGCCCGCCAGCCAGCGGCCAGCGCAACGCTGGCCGCTCTTTTCTGATCTCATCGCCGACCGACGGGTCAAATCTGACCAGCCAAATCTCTCCACGCTCAGGCAAGTCCGCCATCATCGTGTACCTCCCCTGCCTCCGCGACGCAGTCGAACCGGTCACTGTTGTAGTACGATTCCGCTGCCGCTGCCGCTTGGCTCAAAAGTTCTGCACGCTCAGCTTTGGTCTTTTTGCGAAGATCCCATTGCGTCGTGTGCATGTCCTGTCCGATCAGCCGATTAAACTGTTCATCACCTAGCCAGTCGCGAGCCTGCTCTTCGGTGATGATTCGCTCAGCATAGCCCTTCATGACCTGTCGATGTAGCCATGTACTATCTTCCTTGGGGATGTTGTCTGCCTTTTTCACTCCGTTCTTGCGGAGAAGTCTCGACCAAAATGCGTAAGAGTCCTTGGTAATGATCTCCAAATCGTATGCGCGACGGATGATTGCCTCAGGACTCATACCAAATTCTTCACTCAGTGCGTCCAACTCCGCCCTTTTAATCCGGTTTCGTTTCTCTCCGAGTTTCCGAAACATCACTTCTTTCGGAGCCAATAGTGCGCCGGCAAAGCGAAACGCCTTATCTTCGTCCTCTGTGTCAAGGACGAGGTGTCCAAGCTCATGCGCCAGCGTCAGGCGTTGACGTCCGCCAGACTCCATTTTCCGAACACCAACCGCGTAACCACACAGGGCACCTGATGCGCCTTTGGCGACTGCGCAAACGCCGTCAAACTTCTCATCGGCATCGAGCGGGATCACATGAATCTGATGATCTTCCATGGTGATCGTGAGGCTTGCGATGGCCGCTTCGCCAAGCGACCAATGTTGCCGTAATTTTTTTGCGGCGCACTCCGGCTCTTCTCCTGAACAGACTCCTTGAAGTTCCTTTTTCACTCGGAGTTGTCCTGCGCACTTGAACTGTACAGCGAAACGCTTTTGCGCCTCTTCAACAAACTGATCGCGAAGCGACTTTTCGGTTTTGACCCGCAAACCGGCTCGCTTTCTAAACGCCTTGATCTCAACCAAACAGTCTGGCCCGGTGACCAACTCAAGCGGGGTCACACCAAAAACACGAGCAAGTTTAGTCAAAATCGAAGGCGAAGGCGTCGCGTCACCATTCTCGTACTTGTGCAGCGACTGCCGACTGACAGCACCGTCCAACTTCTCGGCGAGGTCTTGCAGGGACCAGCCTCGGCTCATCCGCAAGTCACGCAACACGGTTGTTTCATTCATCATGGCCTCCTTCCGTTCATCGTGGTTGACAAACTCATCAATAATTTATTATTCTGTCAACCGTGATTACCGATAAAAGGCCGATGCGACAACACCGGCCAAGGAAATCACATTCTGTCACTAAGACGGGAATGCTGTTCCGATCAAAAGTACGAACAGTATGGCATATGATGCCGTCCCCGTCAATGCCCAGATTCCGAACGGTTCGGGCAGCCGATGAACGGTGTGGCAGACAGTTCGGAAGGATAACGAAACATGGAAAAAAGAATCCATGTAGTTCCCCGAGGGGACGGTTGGGCCGCTGTGCGGCCCAACGCTGGAAGGGCCTCCTTTGTGGCCCCGACGCAGACGCAAGCCGTGCGCCAGGCAACAGACCTTGGCAAACGCGAAGGTTTGGAAGTCGTGATTCATCGGCCAAACGGTCAGATTCGCGACTCCATTTCTTACGGAAACGATCCCTGTCCGCCCCGTGACCAAAGATAGGACATCGGATCCCGTGGCCCCTCCCGAAACGGAGGGGCCTTTGTTTTCTCTGTCTCCATTCGTGCCTACGATTCATTTCGTTAAAGCACAATATGCGTCTGCATATCCCATTCGATCATGCCCCAATCTTTTTCGTGCCCAAGATCAAGGCTTCGATCTCGTCGTTGATCTCGCGGGAAAGACGCTCAGCCTTCGCCGTCTCGCGGGCAATTTCTTCGCGCCCGGCTGCCACGCGCACCATGATCTCGCGCTGGACGGACAAGGGCGGCAGCGGTCATTTCGTCGTCTCCTCGATGAAGAACGGCGTCGGGTCGCGGCGAAAGTCCTGATAGAGTTCGACGGCGGTGCGCGTCACTTCGGGAGGCAGGTTGTCGTTGGGATAGAGTTCATTCTGGTCCTGCTCGCCGGTGGCGGTGATGCCGACCTTCTCGGCTTCGTAGAGAAAGATCGGATACGGGAAACGTTCCTTGAGCAGGGCGCGGGTTTCCGTCGTAATGCGGTCGTTCATGCGCTTCCGGTAGTCCGCCAGTTCTTTCAGCAAATCCTGGATTCGGGCGCGATCCAGCGCCCGCAGACTCCCAAACTGGGCAATCAGACTCCGGGCGAATGCCGAGACATTTTGCCCTTGGACGCCTTTTTTAAACGTCCCCTTTCCTACACGCAGAACAATGGCCAAGAGATCGGCATCCGACACTTTCTCGGCACCCTCGGCCAACAGCCGTTCACGCGGTCGCTCGTTCTTTGGCCAGTTTTTTACGCAGTCGGAGTTCATCACCGAAACCGCTGTACATGCCACAGAGAGCCGTCTCTACAACTCAGCTATTTTCCTTCACGAAGCGCAGCATATCGTCGTAGCACTCGTCGAGTTCGGCTTTCTGAAGATCCGTGAGCTTGAAGTTGTGGAGCTTCCAACTTGTGGTGTCGCCGGTCGCTACCATACCTTGCTCTTTTTGCTCGGCTTTTTGGTAGACACGCGAAACGGTGGTCTTGAACACGCCCTGACGCTGGAGGTAATAGAGCGAATACCCGCGCAAGCCGCCGGGGAAGTCGCGCTGGTCGATCAAGAGACGGAAAAGCGCGTAAGCAAGCGTCAGCTTGCCGTCGCGGTCGTTGTTCTCCATCTGCTTCCAGATGTACCCAAGCAGCGGCGCATATGCGCAGCGCTCTGAAATGAGCCCTTCCGATCCGCAACGGCGGCTTTGATAGAGCCACTGCCAACCGCCCCACGCGCTGAATACCGTGTGGATGATCGGTTTTGCGGCGTTTTCTTTGATCATGTTCTCGTTCGCCTTCGAGCCGCCCGACTCCTCCTTGATGTACCCGAAAATCTTCGGATGTTTCCGCGCGAGGTCGATGAGCATATCGACCGTCGGGGACGGGCAGGTGTTGTTCACGACCGTCTGGATGATCACGGGGCGCTGCGCCACTTTGGCCTGTGCCTCGTAGTAGGCGCGCACGTCATCAAGTGTCTTGCCCGTACTTGGCGGACGCGTGATGATCGCGATGTTTGTCCGCGGGTACTTCTTGGCGATCTGCTCGACGGCCTCGGTCTCGCGGAGCATCTGCGCCGTGTCCACGCCGTTGCAACCGAACGTCATCATGCAGTTCACGTCCTGCATCGCCTCGGCACATGCCTCATACCCCTTCACTTTCTCTTCAAAGGTCAGCAGATCGACCGCATCGTTCGACTGACACCAAATCACGCCCGGACACTCACTGTCCGCTGTGAAGCGCACACCGCGTTTGAGCGACTCGTAATCCATGCTGCCGTCCTCGTGATACGGCGTGGAGAGAATCGGGAACGGACCGCGCATCCGCTTGTCGCCGCCGCCATCCGCCTTGGCAACGGCGGTGGACACCTTTTTCGGCAACTTCGCCGCATATCCCGCGAGTGCCGCGCTCGCCAATCCCATTGATACAAAATCCCTTCTCAGCATCGTCTTCCCTTTCTTTTCCTTGAGACCCTTGCAACCCCCTCGTGGCATGGGCGTCCCGCCCATGAAACACGGGCAAGATGCCCGTGCCACACCTGCAATCACGGGCAAGATGCCCGTGCCACGTCTGCAAGCAAACAAGGGGTTTTGCAAGAACCTCCTCACTTAAAAATTGAACGTTGAGCGTTGAGAGTTGAACGTTGAACGTTTCCTGTTTCAACATTCAGCGTTGGGCGTTCAACGTTCTGCGTTCCTTATCCCTTAATCTCCCAGCCCTTACGGTACGTCGTCTTGAGAAACGCGTTCGCGCTTTCGTCGTTCGTGACCTTCGTGCCATTCCATTCAAGTTTCTTAAGTCCCGCACGG
>Ga0255346_1004467_pt1 | contig 15296 bp, 20 predicted proteins | sample wastewater_treat_FD_194410 | JGI IMG/M metagenome (GOLD analysis project Ga0255346, IMG submission 194410) | Wastewater microbial communities from Lulu Island WWTP, Vancouver, Canada - plant22 | ecosystem: Engineered > WWTP > Wastewater > Unclassified | place: Canada: Vancouver, British Columbia... | reverse complement strand
CAAAGCTGAATTCCTACTTAAAAAGCGTGGATTTAGCGTAGTTAATCCTACAAGGTTAGTATCGCCTACTTCGGACTGGCAGAACGCAATGCGAATTTGCATAAAGAATTTGGCTGAATGTGATGCAATTTATATGCTGCCAGACTGGAAGCAGTCAAAAGGCGCTAAATTGGAGCACGCAATAGCTAAAGCCACAGGATTAAAAGTGATTTATAATTATGTGGAGCAGGGCGATGTTGCGTGATTATCAAGAAGATTTAGCTCTGAAGGCTTTTGATATAGTTAAGCGATTGAAAATAGTGTATTTAGTAATGGAAATGCGAGTGGGTAAGACTTTGATAGCTCTTCGGACTGCTGAATTGCTGGGAGCTAAAAGAGTGCTATTTGTTACAAAGAAAAAGGCTATTGCATCAATTCAAGCGGATTTTGAACGTGAAGGCTTTAACTTTGAAATATTGGTTACGAATTATGAACAAGTCAAGAAGTTAGATGCAGTTTATGACGTTGTAATTTGCGACGAAGCTCACAGTTTGGGAGCGCTCCCTAAACCATCGCAAAGAGCTAAATATTTGAGGCAGATTGTAAGGGATTCTTACTTACTGTTGTTATCTGGCACTCCATCGCCTGAAAGTGATTCTCAATTGTTCCATCAATTTTGGATTTCAAAAAACAGTCCATTTGAGCATAGCAATTTTTACTTGTGGGCAAAAGATTATGTATATGTGCGGGAGGTAATGCGAAACGGCTATCGAGTAAATGACTATTCAAACGCTAAACGTGAGGCTATCAGGCAGATATTGGACGATTACATTTTGACTTTCACTCAAGCGGAGGCTGGGTTCGAGCAGTCGGAAGTAGCTGAACAAGTAATTGAGGTTGAAATTTCGGACAAAATCACGCAGTTCGTACCGATATTATTACGTGATAGATATTATCAATTCAAAGACGGCGAGCAGATAATTTGCGATTCGCCAGTGAAATTACAGAGTAAAATACATCAAATATTTTCGGGAACGGTGAAGACTGAAAGTGGAAAAATCAAGTATTTAGACAGTTCAAAAGCTAATTATATCGCTAACTACTATATAGGCAAAAAAGTTGCAGTTTTTTACAAGTTCGTTGGCGAGGGTGATATGTTGAAAAAGGCAATACCAAATTGGACGGACAGCCCTGAAGAGTTCAACAATTCGAGTGATAAAACTTTCATTTGCCAGATTTTAGCGGGTTCGATGGGGACAAATTTATCGACGGCTGATGTATTGATTTTTTACAATATTGATTTTTCTTCATTGCAATATTGGCAGGCAAGGGCGAGGCTATCGGCATTGGACAGGAAGTCTCAGCCAGTCGTGCATTGGTTGTTTGCAAAAGACGGGATTGAGTCTAAAATATACAAGCGAGTATTGGGCAAGAAGGACTATACAGTTCAATATTTCATAGATGATTATTTAAGAGGTTCAAATGGCAGAGTCGGCTTTACAGGGGAAGATTATAAAGTATTTGAAACGGCGGGCTTATGTGGTTAAGACTGTGATAGCTAACCGGGCTGGAGTGCCAGACATATTAATATGCTATAAGGGGAAGTTTGTAGCATTTGAGGTGAAGTCGGGAAAGGGGAGATTGTCCCCATTGCAAGAATTGAATTTAACGAATATTATCAACAATGGCGGTCAGGCTCACTGCGTGAGGAGTTTGGCTGAAGTGGAGGAAGTAATGTCAAATTTAGGGTAGCATTTATGTATGCAGAAAGAGACGAAGCGATATTGAAACATTTGCGAGTGGAAGATTTACCAGAGGGGTGCGAAGTGATAGCGGATTATTTAACGATTGACATAGACGAAATAAAGGCGATGTCTTTTTACAAGGGCGACGGATTAGATTTACTTCGCTATGTAGTTAAATGTTTTTCGGGCTTACAATTTCGCATACCGAGACTAACGACGTTAAAATTGACAATGCAGGATTACATAGCCAGCAGGATGCGGGATGAGCCGAAGCCGTCGATTAAGCGATTATCTAAAGAGACTGGATTAGACGAAAAGACAGTGCGGGAGTATCTAAAACGGGCTGAATAATAAAACAATCGCCAGCTACAAAGGGGACAAATAACTGGCGATGCGAAGCAAAATGCAAGTAAAAAATTATGGAATCATCAACATTACAAATATAAATAAATTTAATTTAATATGTGAAAGGGATTTATCCACAATGGATAAGAGAATTTTTTAAATCAATATAAGGGGAGTTAAATATGTATAAAGAATTTAAAACACAAGCAGAGCGGGAAGCGGAGTTCGAGAAAATAAAGCCGATGTCTTTAGATATGATGAGGGAAGCGGGAGCGAAGAGGAAAGACAGCGTTCTGTTTGCTAAAATCGGCTACAGCGTTATAGGAGACGACATTGAACTGCCTACGGGCAAGGTATCCGTCATAGCGTCGCCAGTTGGACACGGCAAAACTATATTCATGCAAAATATGGCAGTGAACATAGCACGGCTCAATCCCGACAGAAAGGTATATTTCTTTACGTTCAAAGATGAGCGGGTAGAAATTAGCACAGCGTTCAAAGGTTTATGTAGTGGCTTGATGGAGTTCAGCGAGCTAACCGATTCTGGCAGATTGACATTTGGTCGTATCGATTTAGATAGGCGAGAAATGTTTGATTTAATAGAGCAGGTAGGCAGGGATGATAAGCGGTCAGTAATATTAATTGACAATATTCAGCGGATGCGGGTGAGGCTCGGCAAACGTTTCTTTCACGATTCAAATTCGCTGGATGAACTTTACAATGACTTACAAGATTTAGCTTTAAAGACTAAACTGCCGATTGTAATTAGTGAAAGTTTTGTTGGTGATGTCAAGCAGGATACAGAAATGATGCTTGATAAGGTAGGCGACGTTGAACGGATTGACTGGGCGAGCAAATTAACTTTAGGTTTATGGAATGGCAATTTAGACGGTTCTATTACAGCTGGCAAGACCGAAATGCTATTGAAGGTATTGAAGTCTAATTATAGTGGATTAGCCGGCTATTGTGCAGTATTGAAGTTTGACCATTTAGGCAGGCTCACGCAAGATTTACGGAATTAGCACAACTGCCCGTTGCTGCGAACACACATATTTCAAGGCTTAAGTTAGCAACGGGCATTTTAATCAAATAACAGTCAAATAAATATATCGAATAAAATCAAAGAGTTAGGCGGTTTGCGTGCAAAATTGCACTAACTAATCAAATAAAATTGGAGAATAAAATGAAAGATATAGACAAAACAATCAATCAGTTCAAGCAAGAAATTGATATTGTGATTGAAGATATTAACGGGGCGATGCTTGATTTTGACAGTAAAATTTACCGACTATTATCTGTGGCAGTAGAAGACTTTACAGTAATTGCTGATTATGTGCAAGGACTTGAAGCAAGAATTAAGCAATTAGAGCAAGAATTAAAAGAATTGAAAGGAGAATGAAAATGAAAAAATTTAAAAAGTTAAAAGACTGTGCAGAAGCTAAAAAGATTAAGCGAGCATACAAAAGAATTGTTAAAATCATTAACGATAACAGTTTAGAAACGAGCATCAGCAGACTAGAAAGAGATATGCAGTTGCAGACGTTTAAATTAAATTTGTCTGCAATGGGCTACCAAAACGTTGCATCAGTTAGAAATTATAATAACGAGTTTGTTTTTTCTGTTTGCAACGACGATTTTTATATGTATCCAGATATGCCGGATTTTAGAGTTTATTACGTCCCCGATGATGACTTACGGTTGATGGGAGTGCGTAATTACGAAGGCTATATGCTAGAGGTCGTTTTTGGTCAGCATATTTTTGAAAAAGCATATTTTGGCGATATGCTTAAAGAAATCGAGCAACACACAAACGTATTTTGCACCAACCGCCCTAGCACAGTGTTTAAACACAGATTTTACTATTACAAGTTAGATGATGGCGTTCAAGCAGTCTCCGAAATTCAAAGAATATTTTTGAAATATAGCCAAGCGGAGGCAGAGCAATGACTAAAAGGCAAGTTTCTAATAATTCAAAGTTATTTGAAGAAACAATCGATTACAGCATCACTTTAGATGTAGATAAATTAAGCATACCGGTTACAGCTCCAGACGGATTATTGACAATTATTAATAACGGCGATACAACTATATTTGAGTGCAAGTATAGCGCGGCTGGCATAGCCAATGCTTTTCGTTACTTGGAAGGAGTTATGAAGCTATTAACTATTGCAATTGAGGTGAGAAATGCAGGCAAAATTTAGAGCAGCGATTGACGATTTAGAGCAGTTAATTGAGCATCATTTAGGCTTAATTGATACACTGCCCGCTGATTGTTATGTAGTGGAAGTTACAGGTGGCAGGTCAGTCCGAGTGTATGACGATGGCGACATTGGATTAGGCAACTATCGTTATCCGCAGCATTTCGCACTTGAAGATTGCGAGCAGTTAAAAGAAGTTTTAGCGGGTTATGAGTTAAAGATAATCCCAGCTAACGTTCTCTTGCTAAACGAGGTTCAGGATTAGAAAAGCCTGAACCTCTAATTTAAAAACCATAAAACCAAGTACAAAAATGACTTTAAATACAACACAAATACCCGAATCTTGTTTAGCAAGTGTTAGTGGCAGTACTTTTGTGAACGCAGACTGCTTCGATGTTTTTCCTTTTATAAAGGATAAATCAATTGATGCTATTATTTGCGATTTGCCTTACGGAACTACTGCTTGTAAGTGGGATAGTATATTACCTTTTGATAAATTATGGAAAGAATATGAAAGGATTATAAAACCAAACGGTGCAATTGTTTTATTTGGTTCGCAACCTTTTACAAGTGCCTTAGTAATGAGTAATCCAAAATTGTTTAAGTATGAATGGATTTGGAAAAAATCAAGACCCGCAAATTTTATGAACGCTAAATTTCAAGCGATGAAAATACACGAAAATATTATTGTTTTTGGTATAGGTAAAACAAAATACAATCCAATAAAAGAATTAGGGAATAAAAACCACGCTACAAAGTCAAGAAATTCATTTAAAGAAAGCATATACAATGAAAGGCAACCAATAAGACCACCTGATACAAATGAGATGAAATACCCAAAATCTATAATAGAAGTTAAATCTTCAAATAATATAAAAAATGAACATCCAACACAAAAACCTTTGGAGCTATTGGAATACCTTGTAAAAACCTACACAAACGAAGGCGATACAGTTTTAGATAACACAATGGGTTCGGGAACGACAATTTTAGCTGCTATAAAAAACAATAGAATAGGAATAGGAATAGAAAAGGAAAAACAATATTACGATGTCGCTGTTCGTAGGGCTTCTGAGTATTGCCACTAACGTTCGAGGGCTTTGCGTTCGGGCGGGATTTGAAACACCAAACTTTAATTTAAGCACAGATGATAAATAGTAGTACAGAACTTGAAAACTTGCACGTCAGCCCGACTGACGCAAAACCCGTGTTACCCGCAGTGCTTCCTTTCGTTAATGAAGTGACTTGCATTGATTGGGAAGATGGAATTAAGCAGGTTTTTGATAATACGATTGACCTTGTTTTGACTGACCCGCCATATGGGATGGCTTACCGAAGCAACAGACGAAAAGAAAAACATAAAAGTATCCAAAACGACACCGATTTAGATTGGTTGGGTGATTGGTGCAAAGAACTTAAAAGGGTATGCAAGCCCGAAGCCCACCTTTACATTTTTTGCAGTTGGCATAACATTGATGTTTTTAAGCAAACATTAGGGGCGTATTTCAATGTAAAAAACATTTTGGTTTGGGAAAAGAATAATCACGGTAGCGGTGACTTGCTTGGCGATTACGCCCCGAAATATGAACTGATAATATTTTGTAGCAATGGAAGCAAAAAATTAAATGGTGGGCGAAGTAGCAATGTGATTAAGTGTGCAAAGATGCCAACTGATAATCACCCAACCGAAAAGCCTACAAACTTACTAAGGCACTTAATAGAAAAAAGCACCAACAAAGGCGATTTAGTTTTGGATACTTTTGCGGGTAGTTTTTCAACTGCAAGGGCTTGTAAAGAAATAGGGCGGGATTTCATTTGTTTTGAAGTCGAACCCGAATATTGTCGAACCGCTAAAAACCTGCTTAATGGTGTATCTGTGTCGCTGTTTTAGCATTGCGGGTAACTGGTATTTAAACGAGATTAAATTTATCAAAGAAACAATTTTAATGTATAAATCTTTTTTGGAGGATTAATGGCAGGTAGCACTTTAATACGATGGACGAAAGAAGAAGACGATATGTTAAGAGCTAAAAAGGACGTTCATTCATCGCAGTTGATATCACTTTTTAATCGGACAGCAAGGGCTATCCAAAGTCGCAAGACTATATTAGGATTATCAGCTGAAAGTCATTATTGGGATGCTGAAGAGGTAGAGTATTTAAAGGCTAATCGCGATGCTCCAGACGCAGAGTTGGCGAAGCATCTTGGCAGGTCAGCTAAATCTGTTCGTTACAAGAAAACAGCTTTATTTGGCAATGTAAATAAGGGCTTGAGTGATGAGCAGGTGAAGTTTATTTATCAAAATGCGGACAAGCCAATTTATGAAATAGCGAAGATATTGGGAGTTTCAAACACATTAGTATCAAACGGGATGAGGAATATGGGTTTATCATCTGTCAAAAGTATCTGGCAGACTGACAATGATAATGGCAAACGTGAATTTATAGTAAAGCTTTTCAGGTCGAAGGGCATTAACGATAAGAATTACAATGAATTTATAGTAAAGACACGCAGGGCAGTTGCAAATGCGATGGAGGCAGTAAATGAACAGTGAAGTAGCTAATATGCTAATTGACAAGCAATTGAGCCGTAGCCGTGAGGTATTAATCAAAAAGGCTCAAGAGTATGCGACAGACGGCGATAGATTGTATAATTTCAAGGCGGCGAGTGGCATTTTGGGAGCGATTTATAATGTAATTGACTATAAGAGCGATGAGTTTGACGCAATTATCGGTATGCAGATAAAGCATTTCGTAAGTATGCTTGATTTAATTCAAAATGCTAAACAAGGCAGTGCGAACAGCGAAGCGGTTATCGACGAGAAATTAGGCGACTTTATAAATTATTCGATTTTGTTAATGTTGAAATTGAAGGAGCAATAATGGACGATTTCTTTGAATTCTTGATGAAAGACTATGTTTTGCACATCGACTCTAAACAAGTGAAGTATATCAAGCATTTTGAGAATGAAGTTGAGGTAAAATTCAACGATGGCACGACTGAAACATTTAAACCAAATGAATATAATTAATTAATGATTTTGAGCCTGCTTTATAGCTCCTTAAAAAGTGTGAAAAAAAGACGGATTAAACAATCTATGTCGCAGGCTCTGTTTTTAAAAGGAGTTTTTTATGAAATTTACTATCAATTCAGATGAATTATCGGCTGTTGTAAAGCGATTTACAACGATTATACCAGCTAAAACTACATTGCCGATTTTAGAAACTATTAAATTCGACGTAGGCGACGGCGAGCTAAAATTGACTGGCACTGACCAGCGAGTATGGCTCACTCAATCGATAAAAATTCACGAACAGGACAGCGAAGGTGGAGTGCTAATTCACGCCGACAGACTGAAACAACTTTTAAGTACGTTTAAGAATGCCTTTTTGACTTTCAATGTAGAAGATAATAACGACATTTTAATCAGGTCAGGGACGGGCAAATATTGGTTAAAAGGGCTACCTATTGACGATTACTTTGTCGATGTGGATTTGGATAAAGAATTTGAATTTTTAGCTGAAATTCCAGACGTTGGGAAAGCTATAAATAAAGTGAGATTTGCAGCTTCGACAGACGCTTATCGCCCCGCTATGTTAGGCATTCACATGCATTTCAACAATGACATTTTAACTACTGTGGCGACGGATAGCTTTAGATTAGTGAAGTATATGAGCAGTTTAGACGCTTGCAGTTCGGATTTAGCATTGCTCTTGCCTCTTGAGTGTGCGAATATTTTAATGGATATTCACTCGACTGCAACTGTAAGTATTTTGAAAATAATAGACAGACCAGAACATATCAAATTTGAGGCAGAAGGATTGACTGTAGTTAGCAATTTGATAAATGAAAAATTCCCACCTTATAACGCAGTAATTCCAGTCGGAGAGCCAGCAACTACTTTGAAATTCAATAAGACTGAAATGTTAGGAGCGTTGCAAAGGGCGAGACTATTCGCCGTATTGCAGGCTTCAAAATTGATACATATTGAGGCAGGCGTTGATTCTTTGATGTTATCGGCGCAGAATGGAATTGACGCTTGTAGCGAGCAAGTGGGGAGCGTTCATAATGCCATTGATTTATCACTTCATTTTAATATTGACAATTTAACGGGGATAATTCGCAATATTGACGCAGATGAAGTTGCGATGGAGCTATTTGGCACTAAACCAGTGAAAGTATCAGCGGCGTGTCCAGACGAGCTAACGTCAATTATAATGCCAGTATTGAAGTAAATGGTTAGAGTAGCCCTCTAGTTTAATAAAACAAAAATATGCCCGTTTGGGAGCAACAAGCGGGCTTTTATAAAGGGGAAGTATGGGAGTAGCGAATTATTTTGGTGCAGCTGGCGCCACACGTGAGAATTTAATTAAGGCAGGTCGTTCTCCATTATTCGCATATTTAAAGCAGTTAATAGCATATCACATGTATAAAGACGGCTATACAATGACGTATATATCTGAATTGTTAGGATATAAAGACCATACTACAGTTGTTTATGCGGTAAGGCGAATTACTGAATTGCTTGAAATTGGCGATTATGAAACGACGAGAATGGTAGATTTATATGAATATCGATTAAGTAAGTATAGATAGGGGCAGTGACTGCCCCATTTTAAAATAGATTTTTGCTTATCCAGTCTAAATATTTAAGATTAATCAATTCTAAATCTTCATATTGAACTACAAGCACAGGGCGAGCTGGCATAGTAATATTAAAAGCGTCTTTTTGGGTTAGAGCCATATATTTAAATTTCTCATCTTTTTTCTTTTTGAACATAGCCCAGAAATATTTCCGCATTCTATCGGTAATTGGCACTTTCCACTGCCCGCCGAAGTGGTGAACGGCGATTAAAGGCACTCCTCCAACTTTTTTATTAGAGCCGATAGAAACTTCAAAATAGCCATCGGCTTTAACGTTAATTTGATTATTAGCAGAGCCAATTTCGACTCCACCAGTCGCATTCACATCAACTTGGATAGACGCAGCTAACTGCCCTGTATCTTGCAGAGTTTGCCCGCTCTGTTTGATAGCTCTTTGTGATTTTTGCCATTTAGAACTGCCACCACCTAAAATACCAGAGCCGAATCGTCCATTTTGCATAAAATTTTCTTCGATAGAATTGCGAATAATATTAGCAATAATGGGCGAGAATTGCGAGTGTTGAATTTTCATATTTTAACCTCTCAAAGTTTTGCTCAATGATTTTCTAATTTTAGGCGAATATTTATTTAAGTCTGGCTTCCATACAGACGCAGGGTTAGCGTTAAATCCTTTGTCGGGACTGAATCCAGTATTGCGTCCAGTGGTTACTCTTAATCCACGTGCATCGACTTCTTCTTTGCTTAAGGCTCTGATACGGCATCGGCAATTATAGCCATTTGGAGGATACGACTCAAGCCAAAACGGGTCATCGCTACGAATCACTTTGCCGTGCAGGGCAGAGTGAGCGGGTCGAGTGCGATTGTCTAAAACTGCTATATATTGCCAATACGGAAAATCATCTTTGACTTCACGCATTTGTTCATATCGTCCAGCCATATAAGCGGACTGTAAATTGGTGCGATATACTGTGTCTAATCGCCATTTTGAGCCTTTTTCGTGAGTAAATCCTTGTTTGGATAGATTGTCCAGCAGTCCAGTTTTAAAATCTTTGAACGTTTTACCTTCTTTAACGGATTTAACTAATTCGTCTAAAATAGCTTGAAGAGCGTCGGCTGAATAGACTTTGGAAACAGTAAAGCTGTGTCGCATAATTATTTCTAATTGTCGCTCCCAGCCCCAGCTAATTTCAATCCCTTGACTTTCTAAATAGGCGATAATATCTTCAGGTTCTTTATCGAAGCATAATTTCAGCATTTTAATTAATTCTTCGCTCATTTCAGACCTCTTTCATCTTTAGCTGAAATTCTACCTATAACATCTGCTAAAAATAGCATTTGCGATATATTCAATTGGAACTTATCAGTTTGCAATTGCTCTAAAATATTGCCTATTTTGTCTTGAAGTTCTTCATAACTATCAGAATTATTAACCATTTCTATAATATCGGCAATTAAATCGTCTGTAACGTCATCATTTTCAACTTTAGTATCTGCCAGATTATCAATTAATGTTTGGTCGTTAAATTCACTTTTACGTTGAGCGTAAATTTGGACGGGTGAAATAGCATTAGGTTGAATAGGCTCTATATAATTACCGCCTAATTCTTCAATATCGGACTCGTCGAACCCGTAAGTTTTAATGAAGTAATTAGTAGATAGCTTTTTGCCCGACTGCAACAGCACTGGTGCAAGTTTAGCATCACGTTCAGCGTATTGCATATCGACATCTTCTTTTGTGTATAGGTCGAATATGGGTCGTTCATTGCCGTTAAAATTGAAATAATGAATCCACTCGATTAATTTATTCCAGAAAGTAATCGGGAAAGTTTTATCGGCATCGATTATGCTTCGCCTTACGTCTGTTGCTGTAGTATCATTACTCAATTTATCGCCAGAGGTGGACTCGGTAGCGCCTGAATGCCCTAAAATCAATTTAGTATTTTGCTCGTCGCAAATTCTAACTAATCTTTCATAAACGTCAGACGCATTGCTATTGCTGCCGCTGAGTAGATTAACGTTAGTTCCATCTGGGAATATAATGACTCCATCACGAGCCATAGTTGAAAGGTTATCTAAAAGCATTTGCGAGGCAGTGTCAATATCGGTTGAAAAGGCATTGGCTATTGCGTTTGGGTTATAGCTTCCAGTAACCCAAGGCATTCCAAACTTTTCAACGAACATTGCCCAGAGTTTGCGACCTTCTTTTTTGAATTTGACGTTCCAGTAACATTTAGATAAAATAGCTTCGCCGTAAGGATTATCTATTGTAGGTTTATGTTTTAAGGTAATAAATCTTGCGGTGTGTGCGGGTGGCGAAAATGAGCCAGTTTCATTTAATATTCTCAATTCGCCTTTTTCGTTGAATTTGCACAGTCTTAAAGGAATCGGAGTAATTTCAATTGGCAAGAAGTAGCCTTCGACTTCGCCCCAGACTATGCCCATTATGGAGCGTCCAAAATAGGGAGTGTCTAGAGTATAGCTTGTAACGTTATCATAAATCCCATTTCGGATTAATTGATTGAAATAGTTGTTAAAAAATTCAATTTCGGCAGGGTCGGCTTTTTCATTATCGATATATCGGAGCATTGACTTGACGCCGGGCTTACGGTTATTTTCGATAGCGCCGTATAATTGCGGGTCGGACATTATTTCGATATATGCTTCGACGTCTTTATTCCAGCCTAATTTCTTTAAAATCGGGTCTGGATTAGGCATAATATCATTAAATCCGCTGAACATTAGCCCGTGAGCGTTCAAGCCGGCGGTCAGCCCTTTGAATTCAGATTGAGCGAGCTTTTTCATTATAAACTCCATTAATAATTAGCATATTTATTAGTTTTTGTAACAATTTTATTTAATTTAGGCAGAGTAAATTGCGATTGTGTCCAGTGTTTCTGCCCGTGAGTAAAAATTGCGTAACGCATTGCATCAACAGCGTGGTCATTTACTTTAATTGGGTCATCTAGAATCACATCATTTTTATCGCTTTTCCATTTATAAGACTTAATTTCTTTGATTAATTCAACTGAATCTGGCGAAATTACTATGTCGAATCGTTTAGTAAAGTCAATTCCAGCTTTAACGTTTTTATCGGCAGCCCAAATATTATAGCCTGCTCGCTTAATTTCTTCAATTCTATTGGGTTCAGCCGAATCTGCATAAATATAATCGGTTTTATTTGGCACTAAATATTTCAATTTAGCTATTAAGTCTGAATTGGTCAGTCCCGTTTCATACAATAATTGCGTTACTGATAGTTTATTGCCGTCTGCTTGAACTTGCACTACTGCTGTAGGATTATTAAAGCCAAAGTCTATACCATAGACGGCTTCCGATTTAGACGTAATACGATTAATTGTAAAGTTGGTGAATATCAGGTTAGTAGCTTTTGAGACATTGCCCAGCCCAAATATCTCCCATTGGTGCGGGTCAGTATCTTTTAGACGTTCAATTTCTTCAATTTGCGATTGAGGCAGAAAATCATAATTATCTAAATAGCAGGATTGAATAAACTTACAGTCTTCACGTGGAATTACGTGGTCGTAAATCCAAGAGAACTCATCGACTGGATTATAATCAATAAACGATTTATGTGTAGTTCGCAGGATTAATTGCCTCCAGTCATCGTGAGAAAGTAGGTTCGCTTCGTTCACAAATAAAACATCACGTCCTAGACCTCTTAATTTATTGCTATCGTCGGCAGAAAAGAACTCGACGAAAGAGCCGTTATTGAATTTGTAGACAAAGTCGGAGCGGTTGAAACTTTTATCGTCGTAAATATTCAAAGTTTCTAATACAGCTTGAAAATCCCGCAAGACTCCCCGTTTAATATGTGGCAATGTGCTTGATACTATTGATATTTTGATATTAGGGTCGGTTAAGGCTATCATTACAAGCAGTTGCACTATTGAATAAGTCTTTCCAGAGCGAGTTCCGCCTTGATTACACATAATTTTATACTGGTCGTCTTGGTAGGCGTTATAATTCGCTAAAAATACGGGCGATGTATTATAATTCAACTCTTTCATTAGTCATCTACTTGTTCAATTAATGGTGATTTAGAGCCTTGCACGTTAATATTAATGATAGGAGGCAGAGTTTGCCCGTTAGAAGTAATATCGATAGAGCTTTTACTCACGTCGGCGCCTCTTGCTTTACGTTCAAATTCCATAATTTTGGGCAGTTTATCGATAGCATCTAGAGTAAATCTATATAATTCTTTGATAGTCATATTCTTAAATTCGTTTTTAGTAGGTGATTGTATTCGTTCAAGCATTTCTTTCACAGGTCCCATCAATGCACGGGCTGCGGCTATCGCTTGTTTTGAGTGTCTACTTGCCATTTCTTCGACTGCTTTAATAGTTTCGGCTTGTTTTTTACGGTCAAGAAAATTATCCCAAGCCCTCGCTCTTTCTTTCCACTTATACGTATATGCGTAGTAGGTGATAGTTTCATTAGAGCATTTAAATTGCTTTCTAATCCTGCCGTCATGCATTTTCCGCTCTGACATATCCCGATATATCGTGAACATTTCAAATGCTTTAGCGGGTTCAGTCGGCTGGCGCTCCCACAGTTGCGTCTCACTACTTATAATTTCTTGGTCAGTTTCAATAAGTTTTCGCTGCCGTCCATCATTGCCTTTTTTACGTTGCATATTCTAATCCTCAAAAAATGATAAATCTATAATTTCGCCATTACGTTTGATAGTGCAGGGAATATTATTTTCGTTGCAGTAATTAGCGTATCGTTTAACGATAACGTCGCAGAATTTAGGCTCAAGTTCCATACCGTAGCATTTACGTTGCAGAGTTTCGCAGGCTATTATCGTAGAGCCAGAGCCGACAAAAGAATCAAGCACAATTTCACCGGGCTGTGAGCTATTAGTAATAGGTCGGGCTATTAAAGCTATCGGTTTTTGCGTAGGGTGAACGTATTTTTGGACGGGGTCTCGCTTAATTTCCCAGACGTTGTAATCGAACAGGGGACCGAACCAGCGTGCGTCATCACCCCTCCCATAAGCAGCGCCGAGCCCGCCAAACAAGCAAACTTCATATTTTCGCCAATACCGTGCAGTTGTAGGTGGTGCTATGTTTTTAAGCCACAGGATAGGTGTTTTGTCGAATGGGATACTGTTGGCATTAAAAGCGTTTTGCACTTCCAGAGTGCAAGAGGTAGCATACCAGACATAGAAATGGTTTTTTGCTATAGTGTAACGTTTAGTTGTTGCTAAAAATTTAGTTAAAAACGATTCGTAATCTTGGTCTGGCATACTATCGCCTGTATCAGAGCAAAAGCTATCTGTCCAATCTTTGCTCTCGACTTTGCTATACCTGTTTTTGTTATAAGTCCCGTAACCTATATTATAAGGTGGGTCAGTAACTACAAGGTGAGCCAGTTCGCCGTTCATTAATTTTTTCACATCGTCATCATTAGTGGAGTCGCCGCATAGTAGTCTATGATTATTTAATTCGTATAGGTCGCCTCTTTGAGTTTTAGCTATTACTGGAGGCTCTTCGCTAAATTCGTCATCTGCAATTTCGTTAATATCGTCTGGAATAGCGTCAAAATCCACTTCGGACATTCTCAATAAATCGTCCAATTCTTTTTCATTGAACGGCAAGGTAGAAATTAAATCGTCCAATTCGTAAGTTTCTTGCAGTTCGGCTATTAATTTAGATAGCTTTTCGTCATCTTTAGCAAATTTAGTTTCATTCGTTTCAGTTGCAATTCTAATAGCTTCGGCTTGACTGATTTTACCGTGATTATAAGCTACTACAAAAGATTTATTGAGATTAATTAATTCGTCTACTCTATGATTACCATTCACTACTTCAAAGTAGCCCGTTTCTAATTCTCTGACTTGTATATTTTCAACTTGCCCGATACGTTTAATATTATTGCGTAGCTGTTGGCTCATAAACTCATCTGATTTTTTATAGTTCCAGTCGGCTTTAACTAAAAGCTCGGTAGGGAACAGTTTGTAATTTTTGAATATTGCTATATCTTCACTCGCAATATTCAGCTGTGCGAGTAAATTGTCTGGCAATGCAGTAATCTTACTCTTTAATTCTTCGATATTAGACATATTCTAATCCTTTAAAAACAACAAAATTCAAGTGCAATTTTGGGAATTAGCACGGGAATATAAGCGGGAAAATGCACGGAAAATTGCACGGGAAAATGTATGGAAAAATGTATGGAAAAATGTATGGAAAATCGACTACAACCTCTAAAAATACTACTTTTAATTTTGCCATTAACATAAACTAATAATAAACAAATAGTTTAAAGTTATGAAGAAATTACATCTATTCGGACCCGTATATAACTCATCTGGCGATGATTGTATATCAGCTAACAAGGTAGCTGAATTTTTGAACAATTTAGACGAATCGGAGCAATTTGAGGTATATATCAATTCGCC
>Ga0255346_1004464_pt1 | contig 15306 bp, 15 predicted proteins | sample wastewater_treat_FD_194410 | JGI IMG/M metagenome (GOLD analysis project Ga0255346, IMG submission 194410) | Wastewater microbial communities from Lulu Island WWTP, Vancouver, Canada - plant22 | ecosystem: Engineered > WWTP > Wastewater > Unclassified | place: Canada: Vancouver, British Columbia... | reverse complement strand
AGGAAGATAAATCTTCCTTATGAACTCGCTTGATACTTCAATAAATCTATAGGACCCACAAATTCATTTTCCCACTATTCAATTTCCAAAGAGCCTTCTTGAAGCGAGCTTAAACATATAAATCATCATGATTTGAATGTCAAGCAAATTTTCAAATTTTAATTTCGTCAGCCTTGAGGAATCATCCGACAACTTCGAGTCTTACCATCGGTGAACTTGTTGAAAACTTCAACCAACCTTCTTGAAACTCTCTGACGAACAGAGGCGAGTTACTACTCCCTCTTGCGTGAACTGTCAAGAAAAAAAACAAGGTTTTTGTAAATTTTTTTACATTGATTTTATATGCAGAAAAAACAATCTCTTACACGACGGCAGTCATATGTTTTCAGCAAACGGAAGGCTGCTTTTTTCCGCTCCACTCGCCATTTGGCCATCCACTTCGACAGTCCATGTAATTCACAGGCTGAACAAAACCGGCCGGGTGGCACTGCCTGATGAATTCATATGCGTGGCCGCCATGGCACAAACCAGGAAGGGCATATACGAGAACTGACAAATTTATGGTACACAAAGTAAAAAACGGCAAAACATTCCCGGTCACATAAATATAAGGCTTTCACTTTTGAACAAATACGCCTGGATTTCCTGCTTTGCAGTAAGGAGGCTTCAGATAACAAGAGGGCCCCGGTCCTTTAACCCGGGGCCCTTTGATTCTCACGGCCGTTAAATATGTTTTCCGTGTTCAGTTTTATTGGGGAAGAGCGCCGGTAAACACTTCTTCAAAACACTCGTTGACAGCCGCCGGATCTCCGCCTGTTATGTAGCCCAGATAGCCGTACAAATGTTTGAGCTCCGTACTCAAATAGAATTTACCCGACAGTATTTTACCATAGTAGAAGGCGGCTTCTGCATTGTCTTTCACCACTGCCGTGACCTTCTCTCCTTCGATATCGCCGGCAATGCCTTTTAGTTTGGGCACGGCCACCGTCATGGACCACAGATGCATCCAGGCGTGTGCCACCATTCTCATGGCCTGCTGCAAGGGAGTGGCGATAGCGAAGATGTCGAGGATTTTCCGTGCGTCGCGCCATCCGGCGAGAGTCTGAACCGTGGTTTCCATTTTTTCAACCGCCTCTTTGACGGCCGCAATATATTTATTGTCAACGATTCCTTCGGCCTTGCTACAGGTTTCCGCGATCCTTTTTTTGAAAACCGTGAAGTTGAAAAGCTCGGGGTTCATCAGCAGCTTTCTCATGACCAGATCCATGGACTGGATACCGTTAGTGCCTTCATAAATGGCCAGGATCTTACAATCGCGGGCGAGCTGCTCGACCGGATATTCCGAGCAGTAGCCGTAACCGCCGTAAACCTGCATTGCCTCGGAGGTCACCAGCCATGCCAGGTCGGAATTTCCGGCTTTGCAAAGGGGAATCAGGAAATCAAGAAGGCCCTGCGCTTCCTTGCCTTCATCCGTGCCCTTTTTCAAATGTGCCATGTCGCCGGAATAAGCGGCCAGGAGCGTGAGCATCCTCATGGCTTCCACCTGAGCTTTCATCCAGATGAGCATACGTTTGACATCGGGATGTTTGATGATCGGTACGGAGGTAAAATCACCTTTGCGTGCCGGGTCGGAGCCCTGTAGGCGGTTTTTCGCATAGGTCACCGCATGCATGTAAGCCGAACTCGCGGTTCCCAGAGCCTGCTGGGCGACATCCAGGCGCGCCGCGTTCATCATTTGAAACATGATTCTCATGCCCTGGCGCTCCTCACCCAGAAGCCAGCCAATACACTGGTCATTGTCGCCAAAGGAAAGGGAACAGGTGGCAGATCCCTTGATGCCCATTTTGTGCTCGATACCGGTTGTGGTTATATCGTTTCTCTTGCCGAGGGAGCCGTCGGGATTGACGAAAAACTTCGGGACGATAAAAATGGAGATGCCGGGAGTGCCGGGAGGATCGCCGTCGATTCTAGCCAGCACCGGGTGAATGATATTTTCATACAGATCATTGTCACCCGCGGTAATGAATATTTTCTGGCCGGTAATCTTATAGGTGCCGTCCGGTTGTTTGACGGCGCGGGTTTTCAGCGCGCCCACGTCGGAGCCGGCGCCCGGCTCGGTCAGGCACATGGTGCCCCCCCACTGGCCGGCAACCATTTTTTCGACATAGGTTTTTTTGAGCTCTTCCGAGCCATGGTTTATAATCAGGTCACAGGCACCGACTTTCAGCGTATCGTATGAGCTGAAGGCCACGCCGCCCGCACAGAAGTATTCCATCACGGCACGGTAAATCGTCTCCGGCATGCCCGTGCCGCCGTATTCCTGGCCGTTACTCAAACCGGAAAATCCAGCTTCCGTGTAACTTTTCATGGCGGTATGGAAGCCTTCAGGCACGGAAACGGTTTTATTGACCGGGTCATACTTGGCTCCGATTGTGTCCGATTCTTTGTTTGCGGGGTAAACCAGTTCGACTGCAATCTGCTCGGCCAGTTCCAGCGTCGCCTCATATGTGTCGCGGTCGAAATCAGCAAATTTTTCATACTGGTTGAATTTGTCCGCTTCCAGAACTTCAAACAGAGCGAACCTCAAATCTCTCGAATCAAGCAACGGATTCAATGCCATAATTCCACTCCTCTTTTAGATTTTTTTCCGGCTCTGCCATGTACCGGCGTGCCGGTATTTCACAATAATTTTTCTATCGACCGGTACAGATTTTTTGCTCTCTAGCACAGTTAAAGGGAAAAGTCATCATTTTCTATGACCGGCAGTTCTGAATAATTTTTAACGAAAGATTATGAAATGTGCAGCGCCAAAGTCGCAAACGGACTCACAGGAGGGGCCGTCAAGGTGTAAGGCTGCAATTTTCGGTGCTTTTCACTAATTCGCCAAATCAATTTAGTCTTGACAAACAAAAGCAACTATGGTTAACGGGACGACTTATTACTTTCAGGGGTTTAGACATGAAAAAGGTTCTGACCAATAAATCAAACACCAAAAGGAAGAGGACTCACGGATTTCTTGTGCGCATGGCCACCAAAGCCGGCAGGCAGGTACTGAGTCGCAGAAGAGCCAAGGGCAGGAAAAAACTAACCGTGTAAATTCAAGGTATCGCCGTTTTGCATGGACATTTCGGCATCCAGGCATGAAAATTCAGTCATTCCGGAAAGCAAGCAAAATAACCAGTAAAACCTGCTACCGGAATATTTACGAGCGGGGAATCAAAAAAAGCTCTAGGTTTTTTACAACTGTAAGTTGCGGCAACCCGGCCGGAATCAAACGTCTGGGAATCACTGTTACAAAAAAGACCGGCAATGCTGTCCGGCGTAATCGTATGAAAAGGCTGGTTCGGGAGTTTTTCCGCCGCAACAAAAATTTGTTTCCCGAAGATCATGATGTAGTGATCATGGCGAAAAAAAACATACCGCATCTTTCATACCGGGAAGCAGCCGAAGAGCTGACAGAGCTCCTCTTGCGGAGAACCGGCAAATAAATTATGTTCGGAAATTCAATAAAAAAACTCCTGGTTTTGATGATTCGATTATACCAGGCTTGTATCTCGCCATTTTTCTTTGCCCCATGCTGCCGTTTTCATCCGTCCTGCTCGCAATACGCAATTGACGCGATAAAATTGCACGGCGCCGCGAAGGGATCATATCTGGGGATAAAAAGGATCCTGCGATGTAATCCCCTTAATCCCGGCGGTTACGACCCCGTCAGGTAAACAATCAACCTGCCCGCAGCTGACTCGCGACAAGCTCCGTGATCTCGAGCTGTCGCACCCTGCCGCGGAGCATTAACATGTGTCCCGTAAAGACGGGATGGAAACCGGAGGAAACTCTATGGACAAAAGAACTGTCCTTGCTATCATCCTTTCCCTGGCTGTTCTGGTTATTTATCAGATTTTTTTCTTCAAACCGCCTGTTCCGCAAAAGGCAGAACCTAAACAGGCCCAGGAGCAACCAGTCGCCGGAGAGCAAACACCTGAGGCGCCGCCAGTCCCGGCAGCCGCTGCTCCGGCCTCCCTCCCTCAGGGAAAACCGGAAGCACCGCCTCGTGACATAGAGGTCGAAACCCCTCTGTACAGTGCCGTTTTCTCAACCCGGGGCGCAGCGTTGAAATCTCTCAAACTCAAAAAATATTATCAGGATTGTCAGAATTGTTCCGAGGATATCTGGCCGAAGATAAAAGGTCTGTTCGGCGGCGTTACACCACCCTCAATCAAAACAAATGATTTCGTCGAATTGGTAAACGTTCGCGACGGTATGCCCTATCCACTGGCCGTCACCTTCCCGGAATCAAGCGTGGCAATATCACCAAATGCCGTTTATGAAACATCCGCAGATAAGATCGATCTCGTTTCAGCAAATGATAAACAGAAACTTGTTTTTTCAAAAACGACAGGCGGCATCAAAATAGAAAAAATCTTCACGTTCGACCCGGCAAGTTATGCCACCAGCCTTGAGGTGAAGATTCATAACCTTAGCACCTCTCCCGTGACGCAAATGCCGGGGCTTAACTGGTATGAATATGTCGACCCTGAAGCAGCCAGCAGCAGATTTGCCCATAACGGCCCTATAATCTCTTTGGGTGGCAGTGTCGACCGCCTGGAAGTGAAAAAGCTCGGTGCCGAAAGCATCCGTGGCCCCAATGTCATGTGGGGGGCTTTTGAAAGTAAATATTTTATTTCTGCCGCCATACCGGAAAATCCGTCATTAACTAATGTCACGATGAAGCGTGACGCGCAGAACATGGTGACCATCGGCATGAAAGGCCGCAAAGAGCTTATCCCCAGCGGGCAAAGCAGTGTTTTTGCCTACTCCCTTTACCTGGGGCCCAAACAGTATGACACCTTGAAAACTATCGGTGTCGGCCTGGAAAATGCGATCGATTACGGCTGGTTCTGGTGGCTGGCCATACCTTTTTTATACATTCTAAACTTTCTCAAAGGATTTGTCCTCAACTACGGAATAGCCATTATTGTGCTTACCACCATCGTCAAAATTATTTTCTGGCCGCTGGGCAATTTAAGCTACAAGTCAATGAATGAAATGAAGAAACTGCAGCCGAAAATCGAGGCTCTTAAGGATAAGTACAAAGGTGATCAGGCCAAAATCGGCCAGGAAACGATGGCTTTGTACCGCGAACACAAAGTCAACCCGTTTGCCGGATGCCTGCCTATGCTCATCCAGATCCCCGTGTTTTTCGGTCTGTACAAAACGCTGATGTATTCCATAGAATTGCGCCACTCGCCGTTTTTCTTCTGGATACAGGACATGTCCGCCAATGATCCGTTTTACATCACCCCCGTCATTATGGGCGCTTCGCAATTCCTGTCGCAGAAGATGACACCGGCTATGGGCGACCCGATGCAGCAGAAAATCATGCTGCTCATGCCCGTGATGTTTACATTCTTCTTTTTGAATTTTCCCGCCGGTCTGGTTATTTACTGGCTGTGGAACAACATTTTACAAATCGGGCAACAGTATTATGTCAATAAAAAATTGGCTAAATGACATTAGCTCACGGAGTTCATTATGAGTTCAAAAGTAGTGGAAATAGAAGAAAAAACAATTGACGGCGCCATCGAGAAGGCTTGCCGCGACTTCGGTGTCGCCAGAGAAAAACTAAATATTGAAATCATCTCGGAAGGATCGGGGGGATTTTTAGGACTGGGTGCGAAAAAAGCCAAAATTCGTGCATCACTTCTATCTTTCGACATGGATTTCCCCATGGAGGAGATAAAATATCCGGTTAGCGAAGAAAACACAATGGGACGCAGCTCTGAGCCGAAACCTAAAACTAAACCGAGTTCAAATCAGGAAACTATCAACAAGATCGGGCAAGAGCCGCAAAAAAAGCCACAACCGGCTGCCGACCAGCGGGGAGCCGTAAACTTTCCACGGGAAAATAACCGCTCCGGCGCTTCTCCCGCGGCTGCCGTCGAATCACAACGGCCGGCTAGCCCGTCTGCCACAGAACAGACCGTCCCATCAACAGTCGCTTTAAAAGCCCGGCAACTGCTCGAAGACATTCTCAAGATGATGACCTTTGAGTGCGAGGTTTCTGTATCGGAAACGAATGATACCATCGTCCTCAATATCCAGGGAGACAAAAGCGCGCTTTTAATCGGCAGACGCGGCCAGAACCTGGATGCGCTGCAGTATATTCTGAACAAGGCCGTCAACAGAGCCGAGGCGGAACGTAAGATGATCGTGGTCGATTCAGAGGAATACAGAAAACGCAGAGAAGAAACCCTTCTGAAAATGGCTGAAAGAATCCGTGCGAGAGTCAAAAAAACTCAAAAGCCGATGTCACTTTCGCACATGAACGCCCGTGACAGACGCGTAATCCACCTGGCACTGCAGGAAGACGAAGCACTGGTCACTAAAAGCCGCGGCGAGGGTGAGTACAGAAAGGTCATCGTCCTGCCGGTCAGGAAAAACACAGGCGGACAACCGAAAATGAAAAACGGCCAATAGTTTCTGGTTGATGGTGGATAGCCTGACAACCTATCGCCTATAGCCTTTGGCCTTGAACCTTTTTTATGACTCATACAGACACCATCGCCGCCATTGCCACTCCCTACGGTACGGCAAGCACCGGCATGATCCGCGTAAGCGGCCCTATGGCAGGTGAGTTCGGCCGGCAGCTCTTCCGCCCATCCCGTGACGGATGTGCCTGGCAGAGCCATCGACTTTATCACGGCGACATACTCGCCGCAGACGGCATGACCGTGCTTGACGAAGCCTTGGTGACGCTGATGCGTGCTCCCCATTCATTCACCGGCGAAGACGTCCTGGAAATATCCTGCCACGGCAACCCTCTTATTCTGGAATCAATTCTGGAGCGATTGATGGAACTCGGCTGTCGCCCCGCCCGCCCCGGAGAATTCACCCAGCGTGCTTTCCTAAATGGCCGTATGGACTTGTCGCAGGCCGAAGCTCTGGCCACACTTATCTCAGCCCAGTCGGGAAAAGCCCGCAGAATCGGCCTGGCACAGTTAAAAGGTTCACTGGGACAGCGCATCGATGAGCTGAGAGCCTCACTGATTGACGCTTTAGCCATCATGGAGGCGCTCATTGATTTCGGTGATGATGTCCGGCCCGAAGATGCTCCTGTACCCGCCGGTCAAATAGCCGTAGCAATAACGGAAATTGAAAATCTTTTGTCCACCTACCGGCAGGCGAAATTTCTCACCTCCGACCTGGAGGCGGTCATCATCGGCAAACCCAATGCAGGTAAATCCAGTCTGCTAAACGCCCTGGCCGGTAAAAAGAAGGCCATCGTAACGGATATCCCCGGTACCACGCGCGATCTCATCACAGAAACTATTGGCATCAACGGCCGAAGCGTTCGCCTGACGGACACAGCCGGTCTCCGAAAACCGCAGGACATCATAGAAAAGGAAGGAATCGGCCTGGTTAAGGAAAGCATTGTTCAGGCGGATGTCTTAATTATAGTACTCGACGGCAGTACCCCCCTGACTAAAGAAGATACGGATATTCTGGAACAAAATAAAAGTGCCGCACGAAAATCTATCATCGCGATTAATAAAACCGACCTGCCGCCGGCCTGGGCGTCTCACGAGCTCACAGCACAATTCAGTGGCGATTTTGATGTCCTGAACATTTCGGCCAAATTTGGCGCCGGGCTCGATGAACTGAAAAATAAGCTGGCGAGCCTGGCAGGCCCCGACGACAATCAGGACGGCAGTGTCGTAATAACGCAGCTGCGCCATAAACTGTCGCTGGAGAAGGCGTTGGCAGGCATCACGGCGGCATCGGAGTGCCTGCAGACGGGCCAGTCTCCGGAATTTGCCGCCTTCGAGCTGCGAGTAGCGATCGATGCACTCGACGAAATCACCGGCAAAGTCATTCAAGACGACGTTCTTGATAAAATCTTTTCGACCTTTTGCATCGGAAAATAACAATACAGGCGCCGGCCAATGATCGGGGAACCACTCCGGAACGCTCTTTCCGGCTGGCCACCGGGCTTTGGCGTCCCCGGTGACGAAGCCCGCCTCCGGGGGGTTTTTAAAACCGGTTTGACGCTAATTCACAATATGGACAAGCTTTTCGCTTGTATCCACCGGCACATTTGTCATTTCGGCATCGGTAACAAACGTATATTTTTGCCTTCCGAACCGGATCGCATCATCATAGGAAACCATATAAATATCGATATTGGCACGGTTACGCCAATGCGTACGGTCTTTGACCACAAAAGTACCGAGATTACCGATCCTGACCCTGCTCCCGAGTTTCATACCTTTTTTTTCCAGGTCGCGGGAGACGGCGATAATGCCCGGCCTGACCATTTCACCGGATGACGTCACACCTTTATTGTGGTAGCATTCAGTCAATGTGTATGCCGTGACATCAACCTGCATCTCCTGAGCCCATGCGCAGGCGGGATACGCAAACACAAAGCAAATCATTGGGAGTAAGGCTTTAGCTGCCAGCTGATTAATTCTCTTCATCATACCTCCTTACATACAAAAGAGCCCCTTGCTCCTTTGGCACAATCGCTTTTATATTCGTCTATGCGTGCCTGAGGCCCTTCTATACAAACACTCTTTCGCAAGAGTGGAATTTACCGGTCGTCCTTACTGCCTGAATTGCTATTTTGTCACCGTATGCTGACTGATTAAACAGGTTTACAGAAGAACTTGCTATGAAGGTCGCGGTATATATCCGCCTCATCCGCCCGTGTCAACCTTTATTTTATTGCAGCGCAAAATATTTTTTCCATCCCGGATCCGGATTGTTTTATTAATCAGATGCTGGGACAGATCAAAATGAGTGGTTCATTTTTACAATGACAAGTGGCAAGCCGGCGGACATTGTCTCATTCTTTTATTATTTCAAGCACTTAATGAAATATTTATTCGGGCACGTCTTTTGCTGCTTTATTTTTAAAAGATTTTATGTATGGTAATCTCCGAAAATGCGAGCTATAAAAGCGCGCATCACCATGGATGGAAAGGAAAGACACCATGCCCGAATTTGTCAGATGCAAAGCCTGCGGGTACGTTACCACAAGGGGGCGACTGAAAGATGTCTGTCCGGCCTGCGGTGTTCCGGCCAAAATGTTTGAGCCCTATACCCATACAGTTTCCCTCAAGCGGCGACGAATTCTTGACCTGCACACTCATCCGGTGCTGGTCCACTTCCCTCAGGCATTTGCTCTGACTCTGTGCGGCCTGTCTTTCCTTGTCTTTTTCATGAGCGGAAAAGCCCAAGAGGCGATATTTTCCACCTTGCGCGTCCTTTCGCTGCTACTGCCCTTGACCGTGATTTTCGCCATCATCACCGGTGTGCTTGATGGGAAAATAAGGTTCAGGAAGGTCACCACACCCTTGCTGAAAAAGAAAATAGTTCTGAGTGTAATTTTTTTTCTTGCAGCACTGGCAATGGCGGCGCTGGCTGCCTGCGGAGATATACAGGTGTTTTCCCTGCACTTGTCCCATTTTCTCCTGGGTATAGTAGTTACACTGTGTGGCACACTTTTGGGTCTGATCGGCGGAACTCTTTTAGATTCGAAATTTCCTGGATAACTCCACCGGTACAATGGTAAAAGGAGGCAAAGCATGAAAAGGAAAAGCGTACGGGTTTTACTCTTGGTATTGATTGTTTTTCCCGCACTGTGCCTTTTGGTCCAGGCGGGTTTGACCTCGCCGCCGGAAGACATTACTCTCCGGTACAATAAAAGCACGCAGGCCCTGCTGGTGACCATTACCCATAAATCAATGCTCAAAGGCTCTCATTTCATCAAATATGTCGAGGTCAGGAAAAACAACAACGTCGTCAGCATTGAAACATACGAATCACAACCGGCGGGAACATTCACCTACTCTTACAGAGTGCCGGCCATTGAAGATGACCTGATAACCGTCACGGCAACCTGCAGCAGGGGTGACACCAAAACCTCCTCCGCATTGACGGTGCAATAGAAGAACAGGCCAATCCCTCTCCGCAGGGTACCATTTACGCCCGGCCCACTCCGGCCGCTCCGGCGGCACGAACTTTCCTGCAGGGCATTTGCATATATAATTCTTCCCTCTCCAGGCCTTTACGCCCGAAAAACACCCTCTTGCCTTCCCGCCGCAGCTGCTTTAAGCTGCGGCTCTTCACCGGCACTTCCCGGTGATAAAAAATAAGGGGTCATTCAATCATTGCAGACGGAAATATTTGATCTGGTCATTCGGGGCGGCACGCTCTTGACGATGTCGGCCGATATGCAAATAATCGAAGACGGGGTTGTCGCCATAAAAGCCAACCGTATCGAACTGGTGGGGAAAAACATTCAACCCGGCGCCGACAAGGTCATCCGTGCGGACGGCTGCCTGGTCATACCGGGTCTTGTCAACACCCACGCCCATCTGCCGATGGTTTGTTTCCGGGGCATGGCCGACGATCTGGCGTTGATGGACTGGCTCGAGAATCATATTTTCCCGATGGAGGCTCGCTTCGTTGACAAAAAACTGGCCTATGACGGGGCCATGCTGGCTATCGCGGAAATGATCCTCTCCGGCACGACAACCGTATGTGACGGGTATTTTTTTGAAAATCACATCGCTTCAGCAATTCAGAGCTGCGGGATGCGTGCGGTGGTGGCGCAGGGTTTTGCCGACTTCGCGACACCGGACAATACCGGACGCGAAAAAATTATCTCGACCGCCGAGCGATTCGTCAGGCGCTGGAAACAGTATGCACCACTTGTCACGCCAGCCTTTTTCTGTCATTCCGCCTATACCTGCTCGCCGCAGACCCTTGTCGCTGTGAAGGCGGCGGCACGTGATGCAGGTGTTCAGTACATGCTCCATCTTATGGAGCACGAGGAAGAGGCCCGGACCATCGAGAGTCGTTACGGGAGAAAACCTGTGCCCCACCTGCTGGAGCTGGGCGTGCTCGACAGCGAAACAGTGGCAGTGCATTGCAACTGGCTCTCACCGGAAGACATTAAAGTCTTTGCAAGCCAAGGCGTGAGAGTCTCCCATAACCCGGCAAGCTCCATGAAACTGGCCGCCGGAGTGGCGCCGATACCGCAAATGCTCAGCCGGGGCATACCGGTCGGCCTGGGGACGGACGGGGCCGCCAGCAACAATACGCTGGATATGTTTCAGGAAATGAATCTTGCGGCAAAAATTCACAAAGCGGTCAGCCTCGATCCCACGGCAATGAGTGCGGCGGAGGTCGTGCGGATGGCGACAATCGGAGGAGCGAGGGTTCTGGGACTGGACAACCTCATCGGCTCCATCGAAGAGGGAAAACTCGCGGACATCATCATTTTGGACATGAACCAGCCCCACCTGACGCCGCTTTACAATCCCTACTCGCAGCTTGTCTATGCCGTACGTGGTGCGGATGTGACAACAAGCATCATCGACGGAAAAATCGTCATGGAAAACAGGCGTCTGCTGACGATGGATCCGGCCGTCGCAATGCAAAATGTACGTGACATCGGCAATCGCATCGCATCGGAGGGCAAACCATGACAGGCAGGCCGGGCGCTTCGCAGTACTTTCAATGCTCCCGGCACAAATCTATTGTTTCGGCATAAAAAGCTTCAGATAGCGGCCGTAACCTTCTTTTTCCAGATCCTCTTTCGGTATAAACCTCAATGCCGCCGAATTCATGCAGTAGCGCAGGCCGGATGGCTTCGGTCCGTCCGGAAAGACATGGCCCAGATGAGAATCCCCGTGGCGGCTGCGTACCTCCGTGCGAACCATGAAATGGCTGCGGTCCTCAAGCTCGACGATGTTGGCCGGCTCAAGGGGGCGTGTGAAGCTGGGCCAGCCGGTTTTCGAATCATATTTGTCCAGCGAGCTGAAAAGCGGCTCACCGGAAACAACATCCACGTAGATTCCCTCTTTTTTATTATCGACGTATTCATTTTCGAAGGGTGGCTCGGTGGCATTTAGCTGCGTTACATTATATTGCAGTTTTGTCAGTTTACGTTTTAGTGTCTCATCATCCGGCTTACCGTAGCGCGGCGAAACGGCATCACCGGCTCCGCCCTGCCAGATTCTGTGTAAAAAGGACTCCCGGCCCGATGCGCTGCGATAAACTTTATAATGGTGGGAGTTCTTCATTTCATAGTCCTGATGGTAATTCTCCGCCGGATAAAAAGAGCTGAACTTTATGAGCTCCGTCACGACGGGTTTGTCAAACTTGCCGGACTCGCCGACAGATTTCAGAACCTTTCCGGCAATTTCCCTTTCCTCTTCCGTGGCATAAAAAATTGCCGTTCTGTATGAATGGCCACGATCGGCAAACTGCCCTCCCCCATCCGTCGGATCGATATGACGCATGAAATATTGCAGCACCTGTTCGTAGGAAACCTGCTCGGTGTCGTAATGGACCTGAACGGTCTCAATGTAGCCCTGCGCCGCGTGCGACTCGTAAGTCGGGTTTTCCCCCCTTCCGCCCGCGTAGCCGGAAACGACCTTCACCACGCCCGGCAACTTTTTCATATCGGCCGCCACACACCAGAAACACCCGCCCGCCACCGTGGCTACGGCAATTTTACCCGCCTTGTCATTTTTCACCATTTCCTGTCGCACCTCCCCCGATACAGCGCCTTCGTTGGCACAGGCGCAGAGAAAACATAATATTATCAAATTAATCCAAAATGTCTTCAAAAGCTTGCCCTCTTTCGGAACGACACGGGCCATCCCGGATGAATAAAGTTTATTGATGATTGAAGGAATGTCAATCGGCTGAGTGTGAACAAAAAAGAGCAAAAACCCTAAACGATAATGCAGGAAAACATGAAAGAGACGGACGACGACTTCGCGGCAGGCACTATCGTGAACAACCCGGGCAAACAACTTTTTTCATCACCCTCTATTCGTTTGAAAAGAATATCCGGCTCGTTTCCCGGGAATTAACATTTTATATTTTTTTACGTACTCACAAAAAGCGGCGCCGATCGCTTTCGGTCGGCACCGCTTCCATCGGCTATGCTTTTGTCTTTACTTTTTCCTGGTTGTTTTTTGTTTTTCTTCTTTGACGGTGATCTTTTCAGCCGTCATCTTGTAGTCGATGGTCACTTTGGCGCCGACTTTCAGGTCTCCGGCCACATTCGTAGCGGCGCTTTTGGCCAGTTCCCATTTATCCTTTCCCTTTTGGACAATGATCACATCATCGGTGATTTCCAGAACCGGGCCGGTCACCTGATAGGATTTAGGACCTGCCGCAAACACCACCACGGCAAACAAAACCATCACGCTCGCCAACAATAAAATTTTTTTCATAAACACCATCCTCCTTTTTTTAATTGAACGGTGCCCGTCTCATCTGCAGGCACTTTATTTGTCACAGCGGAAAATAATCCGTAACTCTTTTTACCGATTTTTGATTTATGATTTTATTATTTGGAACAAATGCGCTATTAGTGCGCTGTTTGAGCTTTTCTTAACAAAATGCACGAATGTTGTCAAAGCAAACAAACAGGAGAATTGACTGGCAATGTTTTTGCGGTTTGATCATAAACGAGAGGCGTACCTGTCATGACGACAATCAAAACCCCGCCACCCCGGCTTGACTATCCCTGCCTGTGGCTCTACAAAGTCATCGGCACCGACCGTGATGAAATCCAAAACGCCGTCAGCGGTATCATCCGCGACCGGTCTTACAAAATATCCCTGTCGCGTCACAGCGAAGGCGCAAAGTATGTTTCCTTGAATGTCGAAGTTATGGTGGAAAGTGATGCGCACAGAACAGCCCTGTACGAGGCGATCAAGGCACACCCGGCGGTGAAAGTGGTTTTGTAGGTAATTGTCTGAAAATGTTTAGCCGAAAACTCATGCCGGGGATTTTCTTTCTTTCCACTTTTTTTTGATATTGCTTCGATGGTTGAAGACGATCAGAACGAAAGCGGCCAAAGCACCGGCGGAGGCGGGCCAATCCCACTGGTAAGTGGCGGCCAGCCCCACCGAAAGTGTGGCAACCATAAAAAATGACGCGATAAACGGCACGCGTCTCACCCAGTAAACCGTAACCCAGAAAATAGCGGCCAAAAGAGCCGCCCACGGCACGCAAAGCACTGTGAACCCCAGATAGTTGGCAACTCCCTTGCCGCCCTTGAAGCCATGCAGACAGGGAAAGGCGTTCCCCAGAACCAGAAAGAAAGCCGCCCACACAACCCAGGGGCCGCTCACGAAATACATTGCCAACGCGGCCACCCCTATCGCGCGGCCGATGTCGAGTATAAAAACCAGCACCGCCCACGGAAGCCCCGCCAGACGGTACACGTTGGTCGTTCCGGCGTTGCCGCTGAAGCTCAGTCGCGGGTCGGCCCTGCCGGCGATTTTAAAAAACAAAATGGCAAAATTTATGGATCCGATAAGATATGACAAAAGACAGATGATTAAAACTTTTTCCATGCCCCTTCCCTGACCCACCCGGGCGGGTGCATCCGCCCCCGTGTGATGTCCCTCATGCGCAAGCCGGTAATACTCTCACATAATACACCATCTTGCTCAAAAATCCAGACGTCAAAACAAAGTTCGCTCTCTGTCGCAGTCGGGACAATACGGGCCAGATAGTTTTTTTCTTTTTTTGTTGCCTGATGAATGATGCGGCGGTCGATACCGACCGGAAAAGGAACAATGCCGGCATATCTCTGTCCCCAGACACAGGCGGCGTGCATGGCTGCATCAAGGACAAAGGGCGAGCCCAGCAGCGTTTCATCCGCCTGCCCGGTGCCTCCTGCAATGGAGGCCAGTGCCCAATCCTTACAAATCGCCAGCTCGCCGATGATATTCTGGTAGGAGGGGCCAAAGGGAATTAATTCACGATAAATTTTGTCGGAGGGAATAAAAATACAATCCCGCCGCGCCTCGACCGCTTCATATGAAGGCACGGCCGTCTGCGGGGAAATATCTACATGCGCAAAAGTAACACATGCATGTTCAAGACGTCTGCTGATGGGGGATTTCCTTACTTTCAGCAAACTGAACAAAGATGCTTTTATACCCGACGGTGATTGTTCAACATCCACCTCAAGGTCTAATACTTCCGCCCCTGGTTCAATGACCAGGAGGCGCGGAAATTGCGCGTCCGCCTGGTGATGAAGATTCGCTCCGGGGTGAAGCTCCCCTGCGATGCGCGCCAGCAGGATGAGCGACTCCACAGCCGGCAGCACCGCTTTACCTTCAAAATGATGGTCACGCAAACAGGGGGCAACGGGGATGATGACCGGCAGCCGTTTTTTCATATTGTCTTGGGGAAGTTCTGCCACAACCGGACTGTTTTCGGATCGACCGCCACCGGCCGGCCGGCTGCGTTGGCTGCGCAGTGTTT
>Ga0255346_1004463_pt1 | contig 15308 bp, 12 predicted proteins | sample wastewater_treat_FD_194410 | JGI IMG/M metagenome (GOLD analysis project Ga0255346, IMG submission 194410) | Wastewater microbial communities from Lulu Island WWTP, Vancouver, Canada - plant22 | ecosystem: Engineered > WWTP > Wastewater > Unclassified | place: Canada: Vancouver, British Columbia... | reverse complement strand
GCAGGTCTACAACCCCGACAGGATCAAGGCCGACACGGACAAGATCAAGGCCCTCTACGACGACAAGGGGTACTTCAACGCCGAGATCAACTTCTCGACCGAAAAGGTCAGGGAGCGGGACGTCAACGTCATCATCGACATCAAGGAGAACGACCTCCTGTACGTGAAGACCATCGAGTTCGTGGGCAACCAGGCCTTCACGGACAAGGAGCTGAAGAAACTCTTGGAGACCTCGGAGTGGACCTGGATGTCCTGGCTCACCGACTCGGGGCTTCTCAAGAAGGAAAAGCTCCGCGACGGCCTCAACCGGGTGAAGGTCTTCTACATGAACAACGGGTACATCCAGGCTCAGGTGGGCGAGCCGGAAATCACCCACGACAAGAAGTGGATCTACGTGAGGATCCCGGTCTCCGAGGGCAGGCAGTTCAAGGTCGGCAGGGTGGAAATCACTGGCGACGGCATCTCGGTGCCGAGACAGGAGCTGCTCGACAGGCTCAGCATCCGAAAGAAGGACTACTACGACCGGGAGGCCGTCGGCAAGGACATCGAGTACCTCACGCGGATGGCCCAGAACGACGGCTACGCCTACGCCGAGATCAGCCCCAGGACCCAGACGAACGAAGCCGAGCAGAAGGTCGACGTCACCTACAACATCAAGAAAGGCAACCTCGTCTACTTCAACCGGGTCAACGTCACGGGCAACACGAAGACGCGTGACAAGGTCATCCGCAGGGAGCTGGCCTTCACCGAAGGGGACCTGTACAACAGCGACAAGCTCAAGAACAGCTACGCCCGGCTCAACCGGCTCCGCTACTTCGAGGAGGTGAACTTCCAGACGGCCAAGGGTCCCGACGACAGCCTGACGGACATCAACATCGGCGTCAAGGAGCGCCCCACGGGAATGTTCAGCATCGGCGCCGGGTACAGCGCCCAGGAAGGCGCCATGTTGATGACGCAGATCGCCCAACAGAACCTCTTCGGCCGCGGTCAAACCCTGAGCCTGCAGGCGGGCATAGGATCGGAAAACAGCTCCGTCGACCTCTCCTTCACCGAGCCGTACCTCTTCGACATGCCCCTCTGGATGAAGATGGACATCTGGAAGGCCGGTCGAGAATACGACACGTACAACCTCGATTCCACCGGGTTCGGCATCACGTTCGGATACCCCATCTGGGAGAGGATCGTCGGCTACCTCGGGTACCGGCTCTCCAGTGACGACGTGAAGGACGTCCTCGACACCGCCGCGCAGGAGATCAAGGACCAAGAGGGCGTGACTACTACGAGCGGAATCCTGACGGCACTGTCGAGGGACACGACGGACGACTCGATCTTCCCGACGACAGGCTCCCGCATCAAAGTAAATGCCGACTTCTACGGGGGCTTTCTCGGCGGCGACAATTCTTTCGGTAAGTACCAGGGCGCCTCTTCATGGTTCTTCCGGGTCCCGCCGTTCGGAGAGGACCTCGTCTTCTCGCCGAAGGCGCGCATCGGCTACCTCCAGCCCTTTGAAAACAAGGAGATTCCGATCTGGGAACGCTACATCCTGGGCGGGATCAACTCCATTCGAGGGCTCAAGGACGTCGGCCCCCGAGACCCCGCGACGGGGGACATCATCGGCGGCACGACGATGATGGTCTTCAATTTTGAACTGATCTTCCCGCTCATCAAGAACGCCGGCATGAAGGGGGTCGTCTTCTTCGACACGGGAAACGCCTGGGATAACGAATACAGACTCGACGACATGCGGAAAACCTGCGGAGCCGGTATCCGCTGGTACTCTCCCGTCGGGCCGCTGCGCCTCGAGTGGGGCTATGTGCTGGACCGCAAGGAAGGGGAACCGGCCTACCGGTGGGACTTCACCATCGGGTGGTTTATGTAATAAGACAGGCTTAAGGCATTAGGCTAAAGGCATAAGGGAAGAGAAAGAAATAACAAAAGACAGGCTTAAGGCATTAGGCTAAAGGCATAAGGGAAGAGAAAGAAATAACAAAAGACAGGCGTAAGGCATTAGGCTAAAGGCATAAGGGAAGAGAAAGAAATAACAAAAGACAGGCGTAAGGCATTAGGCTAAAGGCATAAGGGAAGAGAAAGAAATAACAAAAGACAGGCGTAAGGCATTGGGCTTAAGGCATAAGGGAAGAAAAGAACATTCAAAAGACAGGCATAAGGCGTGAGGCAATCTAGAGAAAATCCACTTCCTCGCGCCCCAGCTTTAAGCCCTTTGCCCTGAGCCATTTTTTGCTAATAACGTTTCAAGGAGAACCCATACAATGAAGAAGCATCTGACCCTTATCGGAACCCTGGCAGTGCTGCTCGTCTTTGTCGTGACGGCGGCGGCCTCGGCCCAAAAAATCGGTTTCATCAACATGCGCGCGATCATGGTGGAGTCCAACGCCGGCAAGAAGGGATTCGAGGAACTCAAGAAGACGTTCGAAAAGAAGAAGGCGGAGATTACGAGGAAAGAGGAAGAGCTGAAGAAGCTCAAAGACGAGCTCGACAAGCAAAAATCGGTACTGACCCCGCAGGCTTACCAGGAAAAGGAAAACAACTTTCAGGTCAAACTGAGGGACTACCAGCGCCTCGTCAAGGACGCGCAGGACGACATGGCGGCCAGGGAGCAGACGCTCAACACCAGCCTGATCCCCGAAATTCTCAAGGTCGTCGAACAGGTCGGCAAGGCGGGAAACTACGACGCCATCCTCGACCTCAACAACCCCGTCGTTGTCTACCACGACAAGGCGGACAACCTCTCGAAGAAAATCATCGAGGAGATGAACAAGGGAGCCGGAAAGTCAACCGCCGCGCCGGCCAAGAAGAAGTAGCGCGGAAAGGCCGCAAGGGTGACGCCCATGGGGAAAACGATCGCCGAGATCGCCGCGTTCCTTCAGGCAGCCGTCGTCGGGGACGGAACCGTCGAGATCCGCGACATCAAGGGCCTCGATGAGGCGAGCGAGGGGGATCTCACGTTCCTCGCCAACCCGAAGTACCGCAAGAAGATCGCCTCCACGGCCGCTTCGGCGATCCTGGTGTCGGCCCCCGTCGAAGGGACGGGGAAGAACTTTATTGTCGTAAAGGACCCCTACGGGGCGTTCGCCCGGCTGCTGGCGCTCTTCTACCCCGAGGAAAGGGACTTCGAGGGGGTCAGCCCCGATGCCTTTGTCGACCCCGATGCCTCCGTGGCAGAGGGGGCGACGGTTTACGCCGGCGCATTTGTGGGCCGGGGCGCCCGGGTCGGGCGGGGCTCCGTCCTGTACCCCGGCGTCTACCTCGGGCCCGGCGCCGCCGTGGGCGAGGATTCCGTCCTGTACCCCAACGTGACGGTCTACCGCCGCTGCCTCATCGGCAGCCGCGTGATCCTCCACGCGGGCGTCGTCGTGGGAAGCGACGGGTTCGGGTTCGCCAACCCCGGCGTCGAGAACCTCAAAGTGCCCCAGGTGGGCATCGTCCAGATCGACGACGACGTGGAGATCCAGGCCAACACCACGATCGACCGCGGTACCCTGGGAAAAACCTGGATCCAGCGGGGGGCCAAGATCGACAATCTCGTCCAGATCGCCCACAACGTCATCATCGGAGAGAACTCGATCGTCGTGGCCCAGGTCGGCATCTCGGGCAGCACGCGCCTCGGCAAGCGCGTCATCATCGGCGGCCAGGCCGGGCTGGTGGGACACATTCACATCGGCGACAACGTCATGATCGCAGCGAGGGCCGGAATCAACAAGGACATCCCCGCGTCGCGCATCATGTCCGGCGCCCCGGCCATCCCCCACCAGGAGTGGCTGCGGCTCAATGCCCACATGATGCGCCTGCCGGAAATGCACAAGACAGTCCAAGAGCTCCGGAAAAAGATCGAAGAGCTGGAAAAGAAACTCAACCCATGAACCCGTCCGGCGCAAGAGGCAGCCGGGCGGAATCGACGTCTTGTTCCGACCCCGTGCCTTTCGCCGTAAGCCTTACGCCGTCAAGGAATGAATATGAACATACACCCGTCTGCAGTCATATCGCCCGACGCGAAAATCGCGGAAGGCGTGGAGGTGGGGCCTTTCAGCGTGATCGGGCCCGGCGTCACGATCGGGAAGGGGACCGTCGTCGGCCCCAACGTCGTCATCCAGAGCCACACGGACATCGGAGAGAACAACCGCATCTTCCAGTTCGCCTCCGTAGGGGCCCCGCCCCAGGACCTCAAGTACCGGGGCGAGGAGACGCGCGTCGTCATCGGCGACAACAACACGATCCGCGAGTTCGTGACGATCAACCGGTCCACCACGGCCGACATCGGCGTGACGAAGATCGGCAACCACAATCTGATCATGGCCTACTGCCACGTGGCCCACAACTGCCTGCTCGAGGACAACATCGTCATGGCCAACGCGGCCAACCTGGCCGGGCACATCCACGTGGAGCGCTTCGCCATTATCGGCGGGCTGACCGGCATTCACCAGTTCTCCCGGATCGGGCAGCACTGCATCATCGGCGGGGCCTCGGCGGTGACCAAGGACGTCCCTCCCTACACGACGGCGGCGGGCCACTACGCCTCGCTCTACGGCCTCAACCTCATCGGCCTGAAGCGCAGGGGCTTCCCCGAGGAGACGATCGCCGCCCTGAAGAAAGCCTACAAGATCTTCTTCCGGTCGTCCCTCACCGTCGCCAGGGCCGTCGAAAAGGCCCGCGCCGAGGTGCCCGACCTGCCCGAGGTGCGGACCTTCATCGAGTTCATCGAACACTCGAAGCGGGGAGTGACTCGCTGAAGCGCGGCGACTCATAATGTGCCTTGCTGATTTCGCGAAATTTTGCTCGTGCCCGATCCAAGCGAAGTTAGGAAGATAGGAAGCGCGGAAGAGCGGAGAGGATGAATTCATATCCTAACTTCCGCTCTTCATAACGTCCTCACTTCGTGTCCATAAGGCCGCAGCATTTCATGAAACCTCGGACTATCGATTCGCTATGAGTAACTTGATAAAAGTAGGCGTGGTGGGGACCGGGCACCTCGGGAACTACCACCTTCAGAAATACCAGAAGCTCGAAGATGTCCGGATCGTTGGGGTTGCCGACGTGGACCGGCCGAAGGCCGACAAGGCCGCGGCGGCATTCGGCTGCATGGCCTTTGCCGATCACCGCGAACTTGTGGAGAACGTGGACGCCGTGAGCGTCACCGTCCCCACCCGGGCCCACCACGCCGTGGCGCGGGACTTTCTCGCGGCGGGCAAAGACGTGCTGATGGAGAAACCGTTCACGGCCACCCTCGAGGAGGCCGACGATCTCATCGCGCTGGCCGCAGCAAGGGATCTCGTCCTGCAGGTGGGGTTCATCGAGCGATTCAACCCGGCCATCGTCGCGCTCGACAAGGTGATCCGGCATCCTCTCTTCATCGAGTCACACCGTCTCCACCCCTTCGTCGAACGGGGCACCGACGTGGACGTCGTCCTGGACCTCATGATCCACGACCTCGACCTCATCCTCCACTACGTACGCTCCCCCCTGACAAACGTGGAGGCCGTCGGGGTGTCCGTCCTCTCCGAGAAGGTCGACATCGCGAACGTGCGGCTCACCTTCGAAAACGGCTGCGTGGCCAACATCACCGCGAGCCGGGTCACCCTCAAGCACATGCAGAAGCTGCGCTTCTTCGGCCTCGAGGGATACCACTCCATCGATTTCAGCAAGCGCGAGGTCGTCTCGCTCGCCCGCCGTGAAAAGGAGGGGGGGAAAATGGAGATCGCGATCAACGACGTCCGCGTCAGCCAGCACGACCCCCTGGAGGAGGAGATCCGCTCGTTTATCGACTCCGTGGTCCGACGCACGGCGCCCCGCGTCACGGGGCTCGAGGCCCGGAAGTCCCTGGAGCTTGCCCTGCTGATCAACGAAAAGATGAAGACGGGCAGGGATCTGAGTCTGTGATGCCCGCGGTGCAAAAGAAATGTGCCCCTTCCTGCCGACACCTCCGACGAGGGTTCCGATCGACATGAGCAACCCGCGGGCCGTCATGATCGTGGCGGGCGAGGCCTCTGGAGACCTGCACGGGGCTCACCTCGTCCGCGAGATGAAGGCCTCCGACCCCTCGCTTGCCTTCTGCGGCGTGGGCGGGCAGAACCTCGAGGCCGAGGGGGTCCGCCTCATCGCCCGCTCCTCCGAGATGGCCGTCGTGGGTTTCACGGAGGTCTTCTCGAAGCTCCGATTCATCGCCGGGGTCTTCTTCCGGCTCCGCGAAATGCTCCGCGCAGAAAAACCGGACCTGCTCGTCCTCATCGACTACCCCGATTTCAACCTCCGGCTCGCCGCGGCGGCCAGGGACGCGGGGGTCCCGGTCTTCTACTACATCAGCCCCCAGGTGTGGGCATGGAGAAAGAACCGGATCCGCCGGATCCGGCAGGTCGTGGACCGAATGGCCGTGATCCTCCCCTTCGAAAGGGACGTCTATGCGGAGATGGGCGTCGACGTCGACTTCGTGGGCCACCCCCTGCTGGATGCCGTGACGCGGACCCGCAGCCGCGAGGAGGCCCTGGCGGCCTTCGGACTGCGCGACTCCCGGCCCATCGTGGCGATCCTTCCCGGAAGCCGCGAGAAGGAGGTGACGACCCTGCTGCCCGAGATGGCCGGGGCAGCGGAGATCCTCTCCCGCGATTTCGAGGGGGCCCAGTTCGTGCTCCCGTTGGCCGACACGGTGGACCCCGCACTCGTGGACCGGATCCTCCGGGGGCGCCCGGTCCCCGTGACCGTCCTGCCGGGCCAGATGTACGACGCCGTCGGCATCTCCGATGCGGCCATGGTGGCCTCCGGGACGGCAACCCTGGAGACGGCGCTCCTGGGGACACCGATGGTCATCGCCTACCGGATCTCGCCGCTCACCGCTGCGATCGGCAGAAGGGTCATCCGGGTGAAGAACATCGGCCTCGTCAACCTCATCGCCGGCAGGACGCTGGCCCCCGAGCTGGTCCAGGAGGACGCGACGGCGGCCCGGCTGGCCGCCGAGGTGACGGCGATCCTCGCGGACCCTCAGCGCAGCGACGCCATGCGCCGCGAACTGGCCGGGATCCGGCAGAAGCTCGGCGAGCCGGGCGCCGCGCGCCGCGCGGCGGCCATCGCCCTGAGACTGATGAAAGCCGGGGCCGGGGCGGGAGGGGAAAAGGCTTGACCCGATCCATGATCCTGCATAAAAACTACAGGCATACGGCATAGGGCGTAAGGCTTAAGGCAGGATGGAGAAAATGAAATCAATTGTACCTTTTCACCTTAAGCCCTTCGCCTTAAACCCTTCGCCGATCTTATTATGAAACTATACTTACGACTCCTTCGACTCGTCAAACCGCACACGCCGCGGTTCATCCTGGCGATGCTCTGCATGGCCGTGGTGGGCGCCGCGACGGCGGCGTCGGCCTACCTCGTCAAGCCGGCCATGGACGACATCTTCCTCGACCGAAACGAGGGGATGCTCATCCTCATCCCCATCGCGGTGATCCTCATCTACCTGCTCAAGGGGCTCTGCAACTACGGGCAGACCGTCCTGATGAGCCACATCGGGTTCCGCATCATCACGGATCTGCGCAACGGCCTCTACCGCCACATCCTGCGCCAGCCCCTGTCGTTCTTCACGAAGCACCCCACGGGGATCCTCATCTCGCGCATCACCAACGACGTGGCCTACCTCCAGGGCGCCGTGTCGGAGGCGGTGACGAGCCTGCTGAAAGACACCTTCACCCTGGTGGGCCTCGTCTTCGTCATCTTCTGGCGCGACTGGAAGCTCGCGATCATCGCCTCGCTCGTCTTTCCCCTGGCCGTCTGGCCCATCGCGCAGTTCGGGCGCCGGATGAGGCGCATCGCCACGGAATCCCAGGTCTCCATGGGGGACCTCGTCTCGCTGCTCCAGGAGACGATCACGGGCAACCGGATCGTCAAGGCCTTCGGCATGGAGGAGCACGAGAACCGGCGCTTCGCGAAGGAGAACGAGAGGCAGTTCAGGCTCACCATGAAGTCCGTCACGGTCCGGGCGATCTCGAGCCCGCTGATGGAGTTCCTGGGCGGTCTCGGCATCGCGGCCATCATCTTCTGGGGAGGCTACCAGGTGATCGAGGGCACCTCCACGCCGGGGACCTTCTTCTCGTTCCTCGCGGCGCTGCTGATGCTCTACGAGCCTGTCAAGCGCCTCACAAACGTGAACAACACGATCCAGCAGGGCCTCGCCGGCGCCGAGCGGATCTTCCATATCCTGGACACGGAACCCGACATCCAGAACCGGCGCGGCGCCGCGGAACTCCCCCCGATCCGGGAGGAAATCTCCATCGAGGGCGTCACGTTCCGCTACGACGAGGACCCCGTCCTGCGGGACGTGTCGCTGAAGATCCGAGCGGGGGAGGTGATCGCCTTCGTGGGGATGAGCGGCGGGGGCAAGACGACCCTCGTGAACCTGATCCCCCGCTTCTACGACGTCAGCGAGGGCCGCGTCGCGATCGACGGCACGGACATCCGCGACGTGACGCTCGAGTCCCTGCGGGCCCAGATCGGGATCGTGACTCAGCAGACGATCCTCTTCAACGACACGGTCCGGGGCAACATCGCCTATGGCGACGTGCGCCGAAGCGACGAGGATATCGTCCGGGCGGCGCAGGCGGCGAACGCCCACGACTTCATCACGAAGCTGCCCCAGGGCTACGACACGGTGATAGGGGAGCAGGGGGTCAAGCTCTCCGGCGGGGAGAGGCAGCGCATCTCGATCGCGAGGGCCCTGCTGAAGGACGCCCCCATCCTCATCCTCGACGAGGCCACCTCGTCACTCGACACGGAGTCCGAGATCGAGGTCCAGGACGCCCTGGAGAAGCTGATGAAGGGCCGAACGACGCTGGTCATCGCCCACCGCCTCTCCACGATCCGCAACGCCGACCGGATCGTCGCGCTCGTGGACGGCAGGATCGTCGAGGAGGGGACCCACGAGAGCCTCCTGGAGAAGCGGGGCGAATACTTCAAGCTGCACAACCTGCAGTTCAAGGACGACGCAGCGGAAAAGAACACCCGTGATGCCAGAACGGGATGACGGGCCCGCCCCGGGCCGCAGGGGGGAAGCAGGCCAGACGTGGAAGCCCTGATCCGAAACATGTGGGGGGAGCCCCGGAACGAGTTCCGCAAACCCCTCCACATCTTTTTTTATCTGCTCTCGCTGCCCTACGGGGCGGCTGTCCGCGCCCGGAACCGCCTGTTCGACCTGGGCATGCTGCGTCAGGACGACGTCGGCTGCCCCGTGGTGAGCGTGGGCAACCTCACCGTCGGGGGCACGGGCAAGACGCCCATGGCGATCCGGGTGGCGGGCATGCTGAGGGACCGGGGGATGCGCCCCGCGATCCTGAGCCGGGGCTACGGAGGGAAGAGCGCGGCCGGCGTGCTCGTCGTCTCCGACGGCAGGCAGACCCTCGCGGGGCCCGACGAGGCGGGAGACGAGCCCGTGCTCATTGCGCGCCGTCTGCCCGGCGTCCCCGTGCTGGCGGGGGCGAGACGGGCGGTCACGGGGCGCTACGCCAGGGAGAACTTCGGCACCGACGTGCTCGTGCTCGACGACGGGTTCCAGCACCGTTGGATCCGCCGCGATCTCGACATCGTGCTGCTCGACAGCCGCAAGCCGCTGGGGAACGGCTTTCTGCTGCCGCGAGGCCCCCTGAGGGAGCCCCCCGAGGCTCTCGAGCGGGCCGGCGTTGTCGTCCTGACCCGCTCGGAAGAACATCCCGGGCCGGCGGCCGACAGGCGGATCGCCGGATTGCTCCGCGGGCGCCCGGTCCTGAGGACGCACGTGAAGCCGACGGCGCTAATCGGGCCCGACGGGACGGAGGCATCCCTCTCGTCGCTTGCCGGGAAGCGGGTCTTTGCCTTCGCGGGAATCGCACAGCCCGGCTCTTTCCGGCGGAGCATTGAATCCCTGGGGGGCAGCGTCGCCGGGTTCATCGCCTACCCGGATCATCACCGGTACGATGCAAAGGACCTGCACCGGATCGGGCGGGAATTCTCCGGGGCCGGGGCGGAAGTCCTGCTCACGACGGAGAAGGACGGTGTGAAGCTGGCGGGGGCCGAGAGCATCCGTCGGCGCCTGACTCTCCTGGCCATCGAGACGGAGATCCTCGAGGGAGCGGATGCTCTGGAGACGGCATTGACCGTGTGTGTTGGAAGGCGATGAATAGAGAAAAATCCCCCTCGTTCCCCCTTTATAAAAGGGGGAGGCCACAGGGATTTCCCCCTTTGAAAAAGGGGGACCAAAGGGGGATTTAAATGAACGATCGTACACCACACTTGCAAAGCAGCATGGACCTGCTTGCAGACGAATCGAGCAAATGGAACCGACGCGGACAACGGCCATCATTTTCTTTGCCTTTCGGCTGATCCCTCTCGGGCTGCGCCGAGCGATCTTCAAGGCGATCTTCCGGCTCTTCTACCACGCATCGGTGAAGCAGCGGCTCATCGCCCTGCACAACCTCCGGAACGCCTTCCCGGAGAAGAGCCTCGAGGAAATCGAGGGTATCGCCAAGGGGGTCTACCGCCATCTGGCCCTCGTGATGGCCGATCTCTTCGAGATGCCCTGGATCACCCCGGAGACCCTTCCCCGATGGGCCGACGCGGAGGGGCTCGAGCACCTGGAGAGGGCCTTTGCGCAAGGGAAAGGCGTCCTCTCCGTCGTGGCCCACTTCGGCCACTGGGAGTTGATGACCGTCGCCGTTCCCCTGATGGCCCGGCCGATGCAGATCGTCTACCGTCCCCTGGACAACGCCGTGATGGACAACCTGCTGGGGTGGAGCCGTACGAAACACGGCAACTCCCTCATCCCCAAGGGGGGGTCGGGGAAGCGGATCATCCGCCTGCTCCGGGAGAACAACGCCATCGGGATTCTAAGCGATCAGAACGTGGACAAGCGGGAGGGCGTCTTCGTGGATTTCTTCGGCAGGCCCGCCTGCACCTCCGTCGGGACGGCCGTGCTGGCGCTGCAGTCCGGGGCCCCCGTCCTGCCGGCCTTCATGCCGCGGATGCCCGACGGGCGGTACCGGCTGGTCATCCTGCCCCCCGTCGAGATCTCCCGGACCGACGACTACGATTCCGATCTCGTGGTCAACACGCAGCGCTTCACGAAGGTGGTCGAAGACATGGTGCGCAAGTACCCCGACCAGTGGTTCTGGATCCACCAGCGGTGGAAGACGAAACCGTGGCAGTGATGCTGCGCATCAGGTTGTCACCTGCCGATGACAACCGCGAAGTTAGGAAGATCGGAAGAGCAGAAGAGCGGACAAGAACGCAGCAGGGCACAGATGCCCAAGAGATAAATTCAGGCGCGGGCTTCCGGTTGTCACGTATCGTGACGACCCGAAGGTAGGAAGTAGGGCAGAGTTAAAGAACGGATGGAAAAGACAGGTTCAAGAAAGACGACGATCAAACACTTCCGGGACTTGGAGGTCTACCAGACGTCCTTTGAAGTTGCGATGAAAATTTATCAGATCACGAAGAAATTGCCTGCCGAGGAGAAATACGCACTGACAGATCAGATTAGACGATCGTCAAGAGCGGTATGCTCCAATCTAGCCGAAGCTTGGAGGAAGAGAAAATATCCTGCTGTTTTCTGCAATAAGCTGACAGATGCCATGCAGGAGGCCTCGGAAACACAGAGCTGGTTGGAATTCTGCCATGCTTGCCGCTATATTGATGAAAGTCTATTCACGTCCCTGGATAAGGAGTATGAATCTATTATCGGAATGCTGAATCGAATGGAACAGCAAGCGGATAAGTTCTGCTATTGATATTTTCCGCTCTTCCTGACTTCCGCTTTTCCTAACTTCGAATCGTTTAGGTTTCAGCGTGGCTAAGAGCATAGACTTTGACAAGATAACCAAGGTTCTGATCAGGGGCACCAATTGGATCGGCGACGTGGTGATGACCTTTCCGGCGATCGCGGCCGTGCGCGAGACGCTGCCGGCGGCGCGCGTCACGGTCCTCGTGAAACCCTGGGTGGCCGACCTCGTGCGGATGCACCCCGCCGTCGACGAGGTCCTGGTCTACGAGCGGCCGGGACGTCACGAAGGCGCGGGGGGAATTCTCCGGCTGGCCCGGGAGCTGAAGGCCAGGCGGTTTGATGCGGCCATCCTCCTGCAGAACGCCATCGAGGCGGCGATCATCGCGCGGCTCGCGGGGATCCCCGTCCGCGCGGGGTACAGCACCGATGCCCGCGGCCTGCTGCTCACCCACCCGGTGCGGCTGGAAGCCGGGATCAAGGCCGTGCACCAGTCGCTGTACTACGTCGAGATGCTCGAGGCGCTGGGATTCACGCCGTCCCGCGCACCCCTTGCCCTGACCCCGACGGACGCCCAGAGGATCGCGGCGGAGCAGCACCTCGTGCGGTTCGGCATCGCCGGGCGCCGCCCGATCGTCGGCATGGCACCCGGCGCCGCCTACGGCCCGGCCAAGCGCTGGTTCGCGGACCGGTTTGCGGCGGTGGCCGATCGTCTTGCGGAGAGATTTTCCTGTCCCGTCCTTCTCTTCGGCAGTCAAGGGGACAGGCCGAGCACGGAGGCGGTTCGGTCGGCGGCAAAGACGGCGATTGTCGACGTCGCCGGCAGGACGAACCTGGGCGACGCCGTCGCGCTCATCGCCCGCTGCGATCTCTTCATCACGAACGACTCGGGGCTCATGCACGTCGCCGGGGCCCTCGGGGTACCCACGGTCGCCATCTTCGGGTCCACGAACCCGAAGACGACCTATCCCCTGGGGGAGAGGACGGTGCTCGTCCGCAGGCCCGTGGACTGCAGCCCCTGCCTCAAGCAGGAGTGCCCCGCCGATTTCAGATGCATGGACCTCGTGACCGTCGACGAGGTCCTCGAACACTCGACCCGTCTTCTCGGGGAAGAGGGATATCGCAGAGGGAGCCCATGAGCGGAAAGCACGCCGCCGTCTTCCTGGATCGCGACGGCACCATGAACGAGGAGGTCAACTACCTGAGCCGCATGGAGCAGCTCCGGCTCTACCCGCAGACCGTCGAGGCGATCCGGATGGTGAACGCAGCCGGGATGAAGGCCGTCGTGGTGACGAACCAGTCGGGGATCGCGCGGGGGTACTTCACGGAGGATTTCGTGCGCAGCGTCCACGACAGGATCAACGAACTGCTCGCGCCCGGGGGGGCCCGCATCGACGGCTTCTACGTCTGCCCGCACCACCCCGTTTACGGCAAAGGCATCTACAAGCAGGACTGCGAATGCCGCAAGCCCAAGCCGGGGCTGCTGCTGCAGGCCGCGGCCGAGCTGGACATCGACCTGGCCCGCTCGTACATGGTCGGGGACATGCTGAAGGACGTCGAGGCGGGGAAGCGGGCCGGGGCCAAGGGCATTCTCGTCTGCACCGGCTACGGCGCGAACATCGTCCGGACGGACATGCCGGCATTCATCGCCGAGGACATCCTCGAGGCCGTGCGGTGGATCCTGGAGGACAGGAAGGCCCTATGAACATCCTCATCGTCAAGCTCAGCGCCATCGGCGACGTGATCCACACGCTGCCATCGCTCGCGGCGCTGCGGCGCTGCTTCCCGCAGGCGCACATCAGCTGGGTCGTCGAGGAGGCGGCCTCGGATCTGCTGGCTGACCATCCGATGCTAGACCGGGTGCTCGTGTCGCGGCGCAAGAGATTGGTACGGGACCTCCGCGAAGGCCGGGACCGCTGGGCGGCGCTACGAGATATCCGTGGCTTTGTCCGCGCGCTGCGGGACCGCCCGTACGATCTCGTCATCGACTTTCACGGCCTCTTCAAGAGCGCCGTCCTTGTCTTCCTGAGCCGGGGCAGGCGCCGTCTCGGCTACGACAGCCTGCAGGAGGGCAGCGGGCTCTTCCTCAACGAGAAGATCCCTGAGGACATGAACAAGCACGCCGTGGATCGCTACCTAGATTTTCCGCGCCATCTCGGCTGCGACACGTCGAACCCAGAATTCCCCATCGCCCTGCAGGAGGCCCATTTCGCGCGCGTCGCGGAACTCCTCGCCGCTTTCTCTATTGACACGTCGAGGGATTTCGTGGCAGTAAGCCCGGTCGCCTACTGGGAGACGAAGCTCTGGGACGAGGCGAAGTTCGCCGCCGTCTGCGACCGCATCGCGCGCGAACTCGGCCTCCCCGTCGTCTTCACGGGGGAGAGTGCCGAGGGGCCCATCGAGCGCATCCGGGCGCTCATGGAGCAGCCGTCGGCCTCCGTGGCGGGTGCAACGACGCTCAGGGAGCTTGCGGCCCTTTACAGGCAGTCGGCGGTGCTGCTGACGACCGACTCGGGCCCCATGCACCTGGCGGCGGCCGTGGGCACGCCCGTGGTTGCTCTCTTCGGCCCCACGTCGCCGGAGCGAACGGGGCCATACGGAACGGGGCACACCATCATCCGCAAGGGCATGGACTGCAGCCCGTGCTTCCGGAAGGACTGCGAAACGCTGGAGTGCATGAAGGCGATCGGCATCAACGAGGTGTTCGAGGCCGTCCGGGAGAGGGTGGAGCGCCGCAGGAGATCCAGCGACGAAGCCCGGGAAAACGGCACCAAAGGGCCGTCGGGGTCTGGAAACGCATAACCCATTTGCGCATGAAAAGGACATCGGTTTTGGGTCGAAACAGGGTTTGCCTTCTCGCGGTCATGGTGGGTCTGATCTGGCTCACGGTATCGGCGGGAGCGGTCTGGTCAGCCGACGAAAGGCCTTCGCCGCTGCTGACCAGGGACAGCCTCTTCACCGAAGTGGGGTTCATCACGGGGTTCGGCTACAGCACGGTGACGGAGGGGGATTACCTCCCGATCCCGGTCATCCTGCACCTGGGAACGGACATGAAGCGATGGTTCCCCTCCCTGGCGGATAATCGGGGCGTGCTCACCATCTTCCTCGAGCCCCAGGTAAACCCGGTCTTCGGCTACGATATCAGCATGGAAGCCGGCTTGGGCATCGGCCTCAAGTACCGGTACCCGCTGACCGACGCCCTCTCGGTCTACGGTCTCTTCTCCACGGGATTCCTTTTCATCACGGGGGACACCGTCGACCAGGCCAGCGGGTTTAACTTTTCCCATGCCGTCGGCGTCGGCATCAATGTCAACGTCATGCCCGGCGGTGCGCTCGACCTCGGATTCCGTGCGCGGCACGTCTCCAACGCCGATCTCCGGGACCCCAACTGCGGCATCGACAGCTACTTCGGCACGATCGGGTTCATGATTTCACACTAGTGTTATGAGTTATAAATTCATTGACAAACGAGGATCATTCCTGTATTCAATGGGGAACAAGGAGGATCGACATGGCTCGTCCGCTTGCTCCCCTGACGCTGACCGAAGAAGAAAGAGAAACG
>Ga0255346_1004448_pt1 | contig 15349 bp, 28 predicted proteins | sample wastewater_treat_FD_194410 | JGI IMG/M metagenome (GOLD analysis project Ga0255346, IMG submission 194410) | Wastewater microbial communities from Lulu Island WWTP, Vancouver, Canada - plant22 | ecosystem: Engineered > WWTP > Wastewater > Unclassified | place: Canada: Vancouver, British Columbia... | reverse complement strand
CCGCCCCCTTTCCGGCCGATTCAAGCCCGGAGCGCGCCCCGACGGCCGGACCGCGAGACCTTCGGCAGAGATCGCAAAATTTCTATTTTACGAAATTGCACCCCGATGAGCACCCCGCCGACACCCCGACACAAACCGGCAGAGTAAATCGACACCCCGCCGACACCCCTTTGATGAGGACCTCCGTTAACCTCCCGGACGAGACGATCGCGACGGTCCGCGACAGGGCCGCCGCCGACGGCATCACTTCGGCCGAATGGATGAGGCGCGCGATCCTCGAGGCCGTCACCCCACGACACCCCGACGAGCACCCCGCCGGCACCCCGGGCACCACCCCGACCGACACCCCGACACCCCGCGAAACAGACGCCCTCACAGCCCGGATCGCGTCACTTGAGGAAGACATCGAACGAGCACGCGCCGATGCCGTGACGGCCCGGGAGAGCGCCCTGACAGCGACCGCCGCCGCCGCCCGTGCCGATGGTCTCGCCGCCGCCCGGCTCGAAGAGCTCGAGCGCGTCCGGTCCGACCTCGAGCGCGAGCGCGACGGCCGCCGCCGGGACCTCATCGAAACGGCAGCCGGGTATGTCCGGACCGCCCTGCCGAGCTCGAGCACGACGGCCGCCGAGACGACCAGGCGCACCCTCCGCGAGCGCGTCCGCGACTGGTTGAATAGGTAGGTCTCGCCCTCGCGCGTGTGGATGCACCTAAAACGACGGACAGTTTGTCCGTCGTTTTACCGTCTCGTCCTCGCGCGCGTGGATGCACCGCACCGCCGACGCCCTCACAGCCCGCGCTCCCGGCCCGTGACGGCCCGATCCCCTCTCCTCTCGTCCTCCGTATCGACTCGCCGAGCCCGGGCCCTGACGGCCCGATATTCACGAGAAGTTAGCGGAATAAAACGGAAGGGTTAATAAGTCAAAGGGTGATGTATGATATGGTGAAAACCGAATGTCCGCAACGACACACCCCACAAAAACCCCCCGCCGCGCGCGGTGGGAGCGCGTCGGCTCGGCCCGCGTGGCCGGTCTCGGCGTCCGAATCGAGACGGGCGGCATGGTGTACGCCATAAGCGCCGACGGGATCGCCGCCCTGGTCAACGAAGGCGAGCCGGCAACCCTGTACGAGATTGACCCCGCCTGCCGTATCGCGCCCCGCGAGGCCGGCAGCGTCACCGTCTCGCAGTCCGGCCGCATGATCTTAATCCAGGTTGACGGCCGCGAGTTCACCGCGTTACAAGCCCCGGCCGCCGACCTCATCGCGCACCTGACCAGGCGCGAGCGCGCACCCGTGGCGGTCGTGACCCCGCCGGCCCGCGTGGAGGCCGTCTAAATGGCCGTCTGGTTGTGCGACGCCTGCGATCACGATGACGCGCCCTGCCGGCTCGACGGCGGGGCGCTCGCCGGCGATCCGCTCTTCTGCCCGTGGTGCTCGGGAGCCGTCGCGTGCTGGTGCGCGGAAGGAGAGACGGCATGAGCGCCCCCGCCGGACACGTCGCGATCGCCGACGTGCTCGCGGCCGTCAGGACCGACCCCGAGATCCGCGAGGCGATCAGGTTCGCCGCCGCCGCCGGGAGGCACATCGAATGATCACCGAGACCGCCGCCGCCCTGGTCGCACGGGCCGTCGAGACGGACGCCGCGATGAGAGGCGTACCGCGGCCCGTCACGCCCTTAACCGATGGCGACACAGGGATCAGTATGGCCGTGCAACTTAACGACTATAATACCGTGCAAGCGACCGCCGAATATCTCGGATATTCTGAGAAGCAGATCCGCGACTGGCTCGCCGACGGGACGATCACCGGCGAGCGGTGGGGCCGGCAGTGGAGGATCACCCGCGCGGCCGTGCTCGCGTTCATCGAAGACCGCCGCGCCGCCCCGGTCCCGACCTCGCGCACGGACGCCGCAACCGCCGCGCGCCGCCGACCGAAGACCGACGGGGGCGAATCGTGAAGAAGATGTACGCCGGCCCGGCAAAGGTCCACAACGACAGGACCGGACCGGCACCAGGTATCGACGCGCCGCGACATGATGATGTCGGGAACAACCTTCTCATTTCGAGGTTCGACCGCTACCATGAGAACGGGCACGAACTCGAGGCAGTCGTGTACATCATAGAGCGGTACCGCTACACGCCGATCCCCGATGGTTACCGCGAGACCGTCCGCGCACAGGGCGACCGCGAGCGCGTCCGAGATGCAGTAACCCGCGCCCTGGATTACGCCCGCCAAAAATGTATCCCGGTCCAGATCAACAACCCGCACGTACGGGCGGACATCGCCGCCGGCAACGTCTACGATCTGACCGGGATTGAGATCATGGACGGGGGCGCCTGATGGGTGAGAGGGAGATCGCGATCCATGAGGCCGGGCACGCTTTAGCCTGGTACCGTGGCGGGATTGAGATGGAGATCGTAACGATCGTCCCCGTGGAGATGGGCGAATGGACCCGGGGCGGAGCGGCGCTCGCCACGCCGGGGTGGATCGCGCGAATGGCCCCGGTTATCGAGGACGGGGCACCATTCGAGGCGTTTTCAGACGCCCAAAGATCCCTTTTCGATGCGTGCATTATCGGCCGGTATGCGGGCCCGGCAGCGGAGGCCCGTTGCTCCGGCCGATCAATTGTCGATTGTATGATCGCCGAGAATGAGGAGGACAATCCCCCCGAGTCCGATTACAACACCGTGATCGCCGTGATGCTCGAGATATCGAAAGACCCCGATCTGGTCTGGCGATATACCCATGAGATGCGGCAACGGGCCGAAGAGATGATCGCCGCCCCGGACAATTGGCACGCGATCGAGACCCTCGCGGCCGCGCTCCTTGAGAGGCGCGAGATCGACGGCACGACCGCGGCCGGGATACTCGCCGCCGCCCTCGACGGGAGCGCCTGATGTCTCCCCTCGAGACCGACGCCGACCAGGACCGGCCCCGCCGCCGGCCGGACTACTGTACCCAGCCCGGCACGACCTGCGAAGAGTGCAGCCTGGTCAACTATGGCCGGGACTGTCACAACGTACCGCTAGACGATAGAGGAGCGGATAAATACGTTGATGGGCAATAATCGATCTGTCGTGCCGGTTGCGATCGGCGCGTGGATCGAAACAGAGAGGAAAGTATTAGCCGGCCCAACCAGGCCCTTATTTTTCGCCGTATCTCTCCCCTGAGCTCAGGGCAACGACAGGATAGAAGCGACGCCGCCCGGGGACCATGCAGCCAACCACGGATGAACGGCCCCGAACGGCGGTTTACGTCTGTTCTGGTTCGGGGATAATGGTTGGCGGTAAGGGCCGTTGATCCGGTCCCGGCGGGGCGCGGCCGCCCTCTCCCGCCTTCTGTGCGTATAGTGTCCGGGCGACTTCACGGAGGGCGGGATGATCCAGGATCTCTTTGAACACGATCCCAACTTCGTAGGCCTCGCGCATCCTCGCCTCGAGCTCGATCAGTCGCCGTTCGTTATCCCCCGATGCCGCCTGGAGATCGCGCATCGTCTTGATGACCCGTTCCGATTCCCGCCGGCTCTCTTCCATCGCAGCCGGGGATATGGGACTGGTGCACGACCCGCACCAGTCTGCACCAGGGAGGTTCGGCGACCCGCACCACGCGCACCGGTTCTCTATGTGGCGCGCGATCCACTCATCGAAGGCCTCGCGCGCGATGGCCGAGACCCTCACGCCGCGGGCCTCCGCCGCCGCCTTCAGGGTCTCGAGGACCTCGGGATCAACCCGGGCCGCGAAGAATTCCTTTTGCGAGTCTTTCACGATCAGAGATAGGGCCGCTCACCTATATGACCGTATTTGTTTAACAAAAGGATCAAATACCTTCACAAACCGGAAACCGATGGGTTATGAAGATGTAATACATCGCAATCCCTGAAAGTCCGGTGGAATATGCTTGGTATATGCGCGAGCATATAGGTTACACGGTGGGAGACGATAACGAAAGGTGCGCCAGATCAAAACGTCTATTTGTTGTGGCGTTAAACTTAGTGCCGTGGGATCTCTCGGCCGGAAGATACGGTAACGTACCGGGCGAGGGTGACAACAATAGGAATCGGCACAAGGCCCGAAGGCGGACCGCGGGAACGGTCCGCCCTCGAATCGAAAACGGTTTCGCAGGTACAAGGTAGCACCGATGGGCCATAAAGTTTAGCTTTGTGGTTTGGGCTTTACCTTTCCGCCGGCCCGGCCCCTTCCGGGCCCCGGTGTACCGCCCGCCGTTTTTGGCCTGATGCCGGCTCCGAGGAGTACCGGTAATGGTCACCAGCTCACAGGGGATCGACCTACTCGAGATCGATCAGGAGATCGCCCGGATGGCCCTCGAGGCGCCCGGGATCGCACAGGCGGACGTGATCCGCGGACTCATCCAACAGTGGACGCCTTCGTATGTCCGGCAGCGGATTGAGATCCTCGACGCGCGCGGGGCGCTCCGGACCGAACGGCACGGCTCGAGGGTGCACGTTTACCCCGCCTCACCGGAGGCGATCGAGGCGTGATGCAAAAGAGGGAGAACGGCGCTTTACCGCTTGAAGTTAGGCCGTCTCCGAACAAATACGTTACGGGGGCCGGCACCCGGTGTTCCGGGCCCTGTTTCACCTCCGGCACCTGTTGCGGGGAGTACACCCTGTGCGAGGTAACGGCCGACCTCGCCGAGACCTCGCCCGCGACCGCACCGGCCCGCCGGCTCGAGGCGATCGCATGACCGCCGAGGACCAGGCCGAGGCCTCGCGGCCGAAGCGGCCGCCGGACTTCCTCGCCCGCCTCCATCGGCAAAAGGTGACGGTCCGGATCCCGGGGCAACCCGCGATGCACGGCGCCCTGACAGGATTCACTGCCTACGAGCTCCTGATCACCGATGACCGCGGCCGCGATCATCTGGTGTGGAAGGGGCCCGGCCTGGTCCTCGACTTACCCGAGGACTGGAGGCGCCCGCCGGCCCCGGAGGCCGGGGGCGGGGGGGCGCCGTGATCTCGGCCGCGCTCCTCTCGTCCGCCTCGCCTGACTGGTGGACCCCGCCCCATATCCTCGAGGCCTCACGGGAGGCCCTCGGCGGCCGGATCGACCTCGACCCATGCGCGAACGACGGCCCGCCGAACGTCCCGGCCCGGACCGATACCGCATGGTTCCGGCCCCTCTTCCGGTTCCCGATCGCCTTCCTCGCGGGCCGGCTCCGGTTCATCGACGGCAGCGGGCGAGCACGGGATCCGGCGCCGTTCCCGTCCGCGGTTGCGCTCCTCAAGGCCGAGATCGCGGCCGAGGACCTCGCCCGGTTCCGGGGGGCATTCGGGCTCCTCGGGGCCGTGGTTGATGGGGGGCGATCGTGACCGTGACCGACGAGGACCGCCGCGAGAGCGAGGCCGCGATCGAGGCCCTCAAACGGGCGGGGGTGACGGTCCGGACCGGCGCCGACGCGAAACGGCCGGCCCGTTCCCTCGAGACCGCCGCCGCCGAATTCGATCGGATGCGGGAGGCGATCGAGGTCGGCGAGGGGGACCAGGCACCCGCACCGGAGGCGATCGAGGAGGAGGCCGGCACCGCGACCGCGGACCGCGAGGACCTCGAGCACAAGGGCCCCGGGATCCCGGAGGCCGAGGCCCCGCCGGCACCGCGGAAACGGAAGGAACGCCCGCCCCCGGAACCAATTGGCGAGGGGGAGACGATCCCCCTATGGGGGAACGTTGCCATGCGGGTATACCCGGAGACCCGGGGGACCTTTCCGATCGAATTCCTGAAAGGAGGGCGCCGCCTCACGCTCGAGGCCCCGAAAACGCCCCCGTGGCTATCGCCCCGGTTGGCCGATCACCTGAATACGGCCCTCGCGGCCGCCCTCCGGGAGGAGGCCCGGCCCCGGGAATTCATGCGGCAGAAGATCGGCGAGGCCCTCGCCGATATCTCCGATCGCCTCGAGACCGACGACGGGACCAAACGGGCCCTGACCTCCGGCCCGGTCCGCCGCATGATCGAGGAAACCGAATCGGTGATCGTGTACCCGGGGGAGGCGACCCTATACGAAGTGACGATCACGGGGCGAACCCTGACGATCACGGCCGCGCAAATGGCCCGGATCGAACCCGGGTTCATTAACACCGCCGTTCTGAATGCCTTTCCTCTCGATCCCCTCGACGCGAGCAAAAACGATTGGAAAGCCATAAAGGATTACTGGTTGAGTCCGGACGTTGCCGAGGTCCGCGAGGCCGAGGAGGCGACGGAGGCCGAGGCCGTGATCGATCGCCTCCGGACGTTCCTCGAGCCTCTCGTTATCGTGGACCAGGCCGCCCTGATGATCGGCGATCACCTCGCCTGGTATGAGGAGGTCGAGGATCGGGTATGGGTCCTCAATAGTCGCATTATCAAGTTCATTGTCGAGGACCTCAAGAGGCCGGATACCTATTCGGTGACCCTTTCCAAGATCCTCCGGACCTCCGGCGAGATGCCGGCGCCGAGCAAAAAGCGACGGGGGATCGGTAAGTTCCCCGGGCCCGTCCGCGTGTGGGGGTTCCGGCCGGGGTTCGCCCGGTTCAAGACCGGGACCGGGCGGGCCCTCTCGATCCCGGAGGTCCTCAAGAACCGGCGGGAGGGGTCCGAGTGATCGCCTGTACCGCGTGCGAGGGAAGGGTTTTGCAAGTCGCCGACTTGCAAACCCAATTTTCACCCGGTACGCCCGGTACACCCGGTACGGCCCTACAAAACGCCTCTTATCGCGCGCATAACGGCCGGTATGGCGTCCGTTTTGTACCGGGTAAAAATCGGGCACCCGGTACACCCGGTACGCCGTTTATATACTCAATGGTCCGGGACCTCCGCCGAGGCCTCGATCGCCTCAAAAATCGCCCGTTCTCGCGTGCGATCAGGGCCGGCACCCGGTACGGGGGGCCGGTCGCATGACCGCGGCCGGGGTCACCCGGTACACCGCCGGCCCGGGCACGGGGAAAACGTATACCCTCCTCGAGCTGGTCCGCCGAGAGGCCGAGGAGCACGGCACCCGGATCGGGGGCCTCGCCTTCATGACGTTTGCCCGTTCCCAGGCCGCGGACGTTCGGACCAGGATCGGCGACGTATACCCCCGGGCCTCGAGCAAAGAGATCGCCGCGGCCGTGGTCACCGTGCACGCCGCCGCCCTCCGGGCCTGTACGGCCGGGGGCGTGATCGGCATGGACGATCGGATCATAGTCGAGGGGTCAAAACGGGACGCCCCGTTTTTCCAGGAATTCGCCGATACCCAGTACCTCCCGTATGACCCGGCCGCCGCCCTCGCCCGCCCCGACGAGGACGCCCGGGCCTCGGACAAGGTTGGCAATACCCTGTTCAAAATGGCCCGGTACATTCAGGCTCAATACTCGTGGACATGGGCCGACGCCCCGCACGTAACCGCGGCAACGGGCATGTACATCCCCTCGGGATACGGGGACGCGGCCGACCTCCTCCAGGCATGGGCCGAGTACAAGGCCGACAATCACCTTTTCGAACATGACGATTACGTGAGGGCCGCGATCGAGGCCGAGGCCGATCCCCCGGCGCCGATCGTGGTCGCCGACGAATTCCAGGATTTCGCCCCTCTCCAATTCGTCCTCCTCAGTCAGTGGCGGACCTCCGGCGCCGTCGATCGGATCTACGTTGCCGGCGATCCGAACCAGGCCATATACGGGTTCCGGGGCGCCGATCCCGCCCTCCTCGAGGCCCTCCCCGGCCCGGTCGAGGATATCGGGGCGACCGCGGACGGGGCGGCCCCGGTCTCCCGCCGATGCCCGGCGGAGATCGTCGCGGCCGCCGATCAGGTCCTCGGCGGCCGATCGAATATGGCGCCCCGGGCGGGGGCGGGAGTGGTCGAGGTCCGGCACCCGTACGACGGGGGCGGGTTCGCCGCCCTAGTCGAAAGCGTACAGGCCCGGTATGGCGCCGCCCTGGTCCTCTCCCGGTATCGGCGGAACGTCCGCAAGCTCTCCAAATACCTGACGGCCGCCGGCCTCCCGCATTCCTCCCTCCTCTCGGACTGGTCGCCGCCGTGGGGGACGGTCCGGACCGCGGCCGAGGAACCGGTATCGATCCCCCGCCTCCTCGAGGGCCTCGACGCGATCGCCGCGTACGAGCGGGGCGGCGGGCCCGGGATCCTCTCCCCCGACCAGGCCCGCGCGCTCATCGCCGCCGCACCCCGGACGATCACCCCGCCGGCAGAGATCCGGGCCGCCCTCAATCGCCCGGAGGCCCTCTTTATCCCGGAGGTCCTCGGCTGGTTCTCGGAGGCCTCGCCCCGGCCCGGGGTCACCCGCATGATCGCGGCCGGCCTCGATTTCCGGGAGGAGGTCAACGCCGGGATCGTGGCCGCCCTCGCCCGCGGCCCCTCGCGGCCGGATCCCACCGCGATCGCCCTCGGCACCATCCACAGCGCAAAGGGCCTCGAGGCCCCCGCCGTGATCCTCCATTCGGAATATAACCGGGGCCGGGCCGCGGAATACCGGCAGCGCCCCGATATGGCGGCCGAGGAGCGGCGGGTTTACTATGTGGCGTGCACCCGGGCCCGGGACGCCCTGATCATCCTCGATAGCCTCCGGTCCGGCCCGTCCGCCCCTCCCCTCTATGCGATCGCGGGGGTCCGGGCGTGACCCTCGAGATCCCGCCCTGGTCATGGGACCCGGACCGCCTCGCCCTGATCCTCGAGACCGCGGCCGCGTTCTTTGAATCCCGCCTCGAGGACCGGCACCGCGAGCACCTCCGCACCCGGTACGGACTGACCGACGAGACGATCGCCCGGTATCGGATCGGGTTCGCCCCGGCCGGGTACGGGGCCCTGGTCGGTCGCCTCATGGACGCGGGGATCGAGGCCGAGGAGATCCGGGCCTCCGGCCTGGTCACCGCCTCGCCCTCCGGCCTCTCGCCCCTCTGGCGGGGCCGGATCATGTTCCCCTATATCATCGGCGGCCGGCCCCGGTACTTCATCGGCCGGCAAACCGACGAGACCGCCGATCGCCTCGAGGGCAAGTACATCAAGCAAAAGCGATCGATCCTCGCCCCGGGCGGGGGCCGGGTATCGAACGGGATCGAGGAACCGATATTCGGGGCCGATACCGTCCGGTCCGGCGCCCCGGTCGTGATCACGGAAGGGATCACGGACGCGATCGTAACCCACCAGGCCGGATACGCCGCCCTCTCCCCGGTTACCGTCCGGTTCAAGAAGGAGCACGCCCGGGACCTCATCGCCCTCTGCCGGCCGGCCGCGGGCCTCTATCTCATCATGGATAACGAGGGGTCCGGGGCCGGCACCCGGGGCGCCGTGGCCGTGGGGGTCGCCCTCGCCCGGGCCGGCCTCCGCCCGTATCTCTGCGAGATCCCCCGCCCGGAGGGGATCGATAAGGTAGACTTGAACGATTATGTCCGCGGGGGCGGGGATCCCGGGGACCTCTTCGGCACCGCGATCGATGTCGAGGAGCACCCGATCGCCGCCGAGATGCTCCGGGAGGAGCGGGGCCGGGCGATCGAGCGGTTCCGGTCCGCGATCATCCGCGATCGGGCCGCCCGGTCAACCAGGCCGAAGAAGGGACCGACCGGGCCCCGGCTCGATAAGGCCGAGGTCCTCGCCGCCCTGCCGACAATGGCCGCCCTGGTTGGATTCGAGGGATACGGCACGCACCCGGTTTACGGGTCCGCGACCGGGCAAAATCTCAGTATCGACGGCGATCGCTGGTACTGTTTCCACAAAGGCGCCGAGGGAGGAGGGGGCCCCCTCGAGTGGTTCGCGATCTACGAAATGAAGATCATTCGGGAGGGGGAGACGATCCCGCGCGATCGGTTCCCTGAGGTCCTCGAGGCCGCGGCCGATCGGTATATTCCGGGATGGCGGGACCGGCCGAATTTTCAACCGCCGGGGGCCCTTTGAGACGGTCGCGAGTTTATAAACCGACTATCGCCGAGAAGTTCATAAAAAGAGGTTAATTAAAATGGAACTGGAAGTTATTAGAGAATCGGAGCCCGAGACGGCCGAGAAACTCAGGAAAAAAACCCTGAGCCGTGAAGAGCTCATGGTGAGAGCAACCGACCTGATCGACCTCTTGCACGGTCGCACGACGGCAAAGGTATTCCGGGCCCGGCAGGACGACCCCGCCCGGCTCGCCTATGCACGCGCCGCGACGGCCGCGGTACAGGCGTATGCGTCGATCCTTCGGGACAGTGAGCTAGACGAGATCCGCGAGCGGCTCGACACCATCGAAGCGAGGCGCACATGAGCGCCCCGGCCGACATCATCCGCCGCGTGGACGCCCTCGAGGCCGACCAGGCCGACGCGACCGAGTCCGCGATCGTGATCTACGAGGTCGGCGAGAGCGAGGAGGAGAAGCTCGCCCGCGCCCCTGCCGGCGCCGAGGTCGTGATCTTCCTGCCGAACAACCACCGCGACGATCGGCCGGAGGCGCCATGATCTCGGCGAGCGAGATCCAGACGGCGATCGACGCCGCCGCCGCGGACGGGTTCGAGATGGTCGGACTTGAGGAGATGTGGCCGCACCTCTCGGAGCGTGCTCGAGCGCATATCTTCGCACAGCGGGCCGATCTGTGGCCGATCATGACCCCGGACGAGCGGTCCGGTACGATGTGGATGGACACCGCGGAGGCCAACCTCCGCCGGCACCAGCGCGACGAGGCCGCGCGCGGGGGGCTCCCGTGACCACGACGGCCGAGCTCCTCGCCGCGCTCGAGCGACTCGCCGCGGACCGACCGGAGGCGCCATGACCAGCATCGAGACGCTCCGCCGCCGGCTCGAGAAGCTCGACGGCAGCGGAGACGTCCGCGTCTACTTCGTGGACACCGACGAGAGCGACCCGCTCCGACTCCCCGACGGCCCGGAGGTCCGCGCCGAGATCGACGCGATTTACGCCGCCGACCCTCGCGCACATGTGATCAAGTTCATCGCGGTGGACGGCAGCCAGGCGCCATGACCGTTCCTGCCGGTATCCGCCGACGCCTCGACCGGCTCGAGCTCGCCGACCAGGGCCCCGCGCTCCGGACGTGGGTGGACCTCGTGATCTACGAGACGGAGCACCCCGGCGAGGCGCTCCCGCCGAGCGCGGCACCGTGGATGCACGAGCTTGAGCGACTCTCCCGCGAGGCCGGAGAATGACCGAACGGAGCACGCACAGACGAGAATAGCGGCTCCTCACGCCCCGATCGCCGGTATGGTCGATGGTCCGGCCGTCCTCGTAATTTCTACAATTAATACAGCGTCTCAAAGGGCCCGTGACCCGCGCGCGAGCGCGAGCTGCAGCGACGCAAGTTTGACCAACGGGTCAAAGTTGACGCCAAAGTCTCACCCTGTACGCGCGCGCGAGATGCAGCACCCATGCCGTATTGCGCCGCTATGCGCCGGTTCGGCACCCACGACCCCGCACGCGCGCGCGAGCTGCCCCGGAGCAACTTTTCAGAATTCTGAAAAGTTGCACGACCCCGCACGCGCGCGCGAGCTGCAGCATATGCAAAAAAGCAAATTTTCTGAATTGCATAACCACGACCCCGCACGCGCACGCGAGCTGCAGCCCCGACCAGGCCGGCGACGGCTACCCAGTAGCCCTTTTCGCCCTGTCAGTAGCACGAGATCACACGATCACACCCCGACGGACGAGATCGCCGCCGAACACCCCGCAACACCCCGACCGACCCCCCGACACCCCGCCCCCTTTCCGGCCGATTCAAGCCCGGAGCGCGCCCCGACGGCCGGACCGCGAGACCTTCGGCAGAGATCGCAAAATTTCTATTTTACGAAATTGCACCCCGACGAGCACCCCGCGACACCCCGACCGACACCCCGAAATAAAACCGGCAGAGTAAATCGACACCCCGCCGACACCCCTACATGCGCACGTCCGTTAACCTGCCGGACGAGACGATCGCGACGGTCCGCGACCGGGCCGCCGCCGAAGGGATCACGGTCGCCGAATGGATGAGGCGCGCGATCCTCGAGGCCGTGACACCCCGACACCCCGATGAGCACCCCGCCGGCACCCCAGGCAACACCCCGACCGACACCCCGACACCCCGCGAAATAGACGCCCTCACGGCCCGAATATCAGAACTTGAGGAAGACATCGAACGAGCACGCGCCGACGCCATAGCGGCCCGCCTCGAGGCCGTGACCGCGACCGCCGACCGGCTCGCCCTGGTCGAGCGCGCCGCCCGTGCCGATGGTCTCGCCGCCGCCCGGCTGGAAGAGCTCGAGCGGGTCCGCGCCGACCTCGAGCGCGAGCGCGACGGCCGCCGCCGGGACCTCATCGAGACGGCAGCCGGGTACGTCCGCACCGCCCTGCCAGCCGCGACCGCGAGCACGACCGCCGACGAGACGACCAGGCGCACCGTCCGCGAGCGCGTCCGCGACTGGTTGAATCGGTAGGTCTCGCCCTCGCGCGCGTGGATGCACCGATTTCAAAGCGAATCCGGTTCGCTTAGAAACCGTCTCGCCCTCGCGCGCGTGGATGCACCGCACCGCCGACGCCCCCACAGACGAGTACCCCGGCCCGTGACGGCCCGATCGCCTCTCCTCTCGTCCTCTTCATCGACCTGCCGAGCCCGGGCCCTGACGGCTCCATATTGGTGAGAAGTTAGCGGAAGAAAACGGAAGTGTTAATAAGTCAAAGGGTGATGTAGATATGGTGAAGAACCAATGTCCGCAACGACACACCCCACAAAAACCCCCCGCCGCGCGCGGTGGGAGCGCGTCGGCTCGGCTCGCGTGGCCGGTCTCGGCGTCCGCATCGAGACGGCCGGCATGGTGTACGCCATCAGCGCCGACGGGATCGCCGCCCTCATCAACGAAGGCGAGCCCGCGACCCTGTACGAGATTGACCCCGCCGCCCGGGTCGAGCCCCGCGAGGCCGGCAGCGTCACCGTCTCGCAGTCCGGCCGAATGATCTTGGTCCAGGTCAACGGACGCGAGTTCACCGGGTTACAGGTGCCGGCCCGCGACCTCGTCGCACACCTCTCCCGGCTCGACCGCGCCCCCGTGGCTGTGGTGACCCCCCCGACCCCCTCCTCTCTGGCGGTGCCGGCATGAGTGACGACCTGTGCCACGAGTGCCCACGGCGATCGGATTGTCTCATTTGCGACTCGGCGACCGCCCCCGAGCGGTGCACCTATCACCAGCAAGCCCGCGAGGCCGAAGCCGCCTATGCTCGCATGGTCGCAAACCGCGTGGACCGGGCGATGATGAACTGCGTGGTCGGTGCCATCGCCCTCGAGACGGGACAGACGCCCCGGCAGGTGCGCGAGCGACTCCATAAGGGAGGGATCCGGCTGTGACCCCCTCCCCCGTCAGCCTCGAGAAAGCGATCACGATCGCCGCCGACGCCCTCCCCCGCGCCGAGCTTCGGCCCGCGATGCTGGCAGCCCTCCGCACCGACCCCGAGATCCGCGAGGCCGTCCGCGCCGCCGTGGCCGCCGGGAGGTGTGGCTGATGATCTCCGAGACCGCCGCCGCCGTCCTCGCGCGTGCCGTCGAGACGGACGCCGCCCTGAGACGTTCACAGCGGGCCCGCACGGCTTTAACTGACGGCGACACAGGGATCAGTATGGCAGTGGAATTAAACGACTTTAACACCGTAGCAGCGACGGCCGCATATCTCGGATATTCGGAGAAGATGATCCGCGATTGGCTCGCGTCCGGCGAGCTGGTCGGCGAGAGATGGGGCCGGCAGTGGCGGATCACCCGCGCGGCCGTCCTCGCCTTTGTCGAGACGCGACGCGCCGCCCCGGTCCCTCCCTCGAAGACGGCCGAAGCGACCGCGGCCCGCCGCCGACCGAAGACCGACGGGGGCGAAGAATGACGAGGAAGGACGCCGGCCCGCAAAAGTCCGCAACGACGAGCGGACCGGCACCAGGTATCGACGGCTCACGGCATGATGATGCCGACGGGAACAACCTTCTCATCTCGAATTTCGACCGCTACCATGAGCACGGGCGCGAACTCGAGGCGGTTGTGTACATCACAGAGCGGTACTGCTATACGCCGATCTCCGACGGTTACCGCGAGACCGTGCGCGCACAGGGTGACCGCGAGCGCGTCCGAGCTGCAGTAGCCCGGGCACTGGATTACGCCCGGCAGAACCATCTGCCGGTCCAGGTCAACAACCCACACGTTAAGGAGGACATCGCCGCCGGCAACGTCTACGATCTGACCGGGATCGAGATCATGGACGGAGGCGCGTGATGGGCGACCGTGGACAGGTCAGCGTCAAAGGCGCCGACGTATTTTTCTACGATCATTGGAATTGCTCGCGACTCGCCGAGACGGTCCGCGCCGCCCTGGTCCGGGCCGCCGGCCGGCTCGACTCCGAATACCTCGCGCGGATCGTCTTCTGCGAGATGGTCAGAGGGGAGGAGCTCGAAACGACCGGATACGGGATCGCCGCGGCCCCCTTCGGTGACACATGGCGCACGGTCGAGATCACCCCGCCGGGCGTGGACCAGGCGCACCCCGCCGGCCGCGTCCGCGTGACCTCTTCGGCATCCGCACGGATCGCCGCCGGCGTGAGTGGGACCCCGCACGCGCACCGGATCGACGTTGTCGGGTTGCTCGAACCGCACCCCGGGCAACGGTTATCGACGTGGACGGCGATCCACTCGGCGAACGCCTCGCGCGCGACAACCGACACCTTCACGCCGCGCGCGCGCGCCTCCGCCTTCAGGGCCGCGAGCTGTTCGGGCGGAAGCCGGGCCGCGAAGAATTCCTTAGCGTTCCCCGTCATTGCATGTAGGTAGTACCGCCCCGTATTTAATTGTTTAACATTTCTTCCCGGGCGGATCGAATGGGCGCGCGTCGATCAGAAGAACGGCTATACGGGTCCCGAATATGTGAACGAGCCTTCCGGATTACGATCATTTTATTAATGCGCGCCGCGCAGTATAGCTCAATGCTCAGCGGTTAGGATCAGAATCCCCCCGGGACACCACTCCCGGGGGGATTCAAAAAGGGCTCAGAAATTAGGTTAGGACACCTATAATTCTGTGTATACATACGGCGGGGATAAATAAAACATTGCCCCTCGTGTGAGCTCTTTTCTGGTCCGTGTCGCCTGGCAGAGGAGTGAGCGACATTGGCAGATGTAGATCTAAAAATCATTCGGTATCTCAGGGACAACCCCGGCGCGAATCTTGAGAAGACCGGAAACGCCCTCGCGCCGTTCTACTCATCGACGTGGACTAAGACGCGCGTCCACGCCCTGATCACGATCGGGACGATCCGCGCCGAGCTCTCGAAGACGGGCCGGTACCGCCTCTTCGTTGCCGACCCCGACGCCCCCGAGGCCGACGCATGAGCGGCCCGGCCCTGATCGGCCGGCACATCGGCGAGCGCGTCCGCGTCCACCTCGCGCGCGGG
>Ga0255346_1004440_pt1 | contig 15358 bp, 10 predicted proteins | sample wastewater_treat_FD_194410 | JGI IMG/M metagenome (GOLD analysis project Ga0255346, IMG submission 194410) | Wastewater microbial communities from Lulu Island WWTP, Vancouver, Canada - plant22 | ecosystem: Engineered > WWTP > Wastewater > Unclassified | place: Canada: Vancouver, British Columbia... | reverse complement strand
ACTTGAAAGACTTGTAAAAATCTTGCTTTACAGTTGTGCGCCCTATTATGGGGCAAAATTAATAGTCTTGGGAAACAGATTTGAGAAGATCCTTCTTCAAAACGTCTACCTCAATAATTCATACAAAACTTCTTTATCAGTACCGCCAGTTAACCAGTCCGCATTTTTTAATCTTCGCCTTCGGTATACTCGAACTTCTCAGTTCCTGCGGAAACAGCGGCTTTGCTGAACTGAGTCTCATAAAGCTGAGTATAGACTCCGCCTGCATTTACAAGCTGATTATGTGTACCACGTTCAGCGATAGTTCCGTCCTTGATAACAAGTATCTCGTCAGCCGCAAGTATTGTAGATAATCTGTGTGCGATCAGAATAGACGTTCTTGAAGTTATAAGCGGCTCGATAGCGTCCTGTATCTTCTGCTCTGAGATAGAATCAAGCGCAGATGTAGCCTCATCGAATATCATGAGTGCAGGATCTTTCAGAAGCACTCTTGCAATCGAAATTCTCTGCTTTTCACCGCCTGAGAGTTTAAGGCCACGGTTTCCGACTACCGTATCAAGTCCCGTTTCCTGCTTCTCTATGAACTCATAGATATTAGCCTGTTTGCAGGCATTTATCAGCTCGTCCTCGGTAGCATCTGGCTTTGCGTAAAGCAGATTTTCACGTATCGTGCCGTTGAAAAGATATGTCTCCTGACTTACGATACCGATGTTTTTTCTCAGGTATTCAAGATCGATTTTGCGCACATCCGTTCCGTCAAATGTGACTGTGCCTGCCGTAACATCGTAAAGACGGGGATGAGATTTACAAGGGTACTCTTTCCCGAACCAGACGGTCCTACAACAGCTATACATTTTCCGCTGTCAAGTGTGAAATTGATATCATTGAGTATCTGTCTGTCCGCATCATAGCAGAATCCCACATGGCTGAATTCCACCTTGCCTTCGGACGGCTTATCAGGAACTACAGCGTTGGGAGCGTTCTCGATCTCCACAGGCATATCGAAATACTCGAAGATACGTGTGAACATAGCCATAGAACGTATCCAGTCAACCTGTATGTTGAGAAGCTGATTCACAGGGCCGTACATCTTTCCGAGGAGTGCGACCAGAACAGTGATATCACCGACTGTAAGGTCGGAATCGTACTTCATCATGAGGATTCCGCCTGCCAGATATATAAGCATAGGACCGATACTTGAAAAAGTGCTGAGTGCCACCCTGAACCAGCGTCCTGCCATACTTTCACGGATATTCAGCTTTATCATGCGCTTGTTGACATCTTCATACTTTGCGTACTCTGTCTCTTCCATGCCGAAAAGCTTCACAAGAAGCTGACCGCTTACGGACATAGTCTCGTTGAGGATGCCGTTTATCTCGTCACTGCAGGCCTGTGACTCCTTGGTAATTGTCCATCTTGTCTTGCCTGCACTTCTTGTTGGGATGGTGAACATAGGTATTGCCATAATGCCCACGATAGCAAGTATCCAGTTTTGTCTGAACATTACCACAAGCGCTACGATAAGCGTTATTGAGTTGGAAAGGATACTTGTGAGGGTATTGGTGATTATCTGTTGTACTCCCGAGATATCACTGGTCATACGTGTAATGATATCGCCCTGATTATTGGATGTGAAGAATCTCTGTGACATCTTCTGCAAATGGCGGTACATGGTATTTCTCATATCATAGGTGATATGCTGTGCTATCCATGTGTTCATATAGCTTTCGAGAACACCTATCAGGTTTGCGCCAAGAGTTACTGCAAGCGATAGCAGGATGAAAAGTATCAGCTTATTGATGCTTCTGCCAATGAGACCTTCATCGATTATCTTTCCTGTCAGCACCGACGGAAGCAGATTCAGTACAGAAGATATCACTATCGCAATAAGGACAGCTATCATCTGCTTCCAATAAGGTTTCAGGTACGAAAAAATACGGGCAAGCAATTCCTTTGTGACTTTAGGGCGGTTGTTCTTTTCTTCTTCAGTCAGGAACTGTGCACCTCTCGGTCCTCCTACCGGCAGCATAACTGCCACCTCCTTATCTTAAACATAATTCCTCTGCTGTTAAAGTAAATGTCGGATCAAAGCTGTCAGAATGTGCGTAATCCAGAAGGCTGCGGACAAAGTGCTGCACCTCCGGACGCTCTATTATCTCTCCGATGCGGCAGGTACAGACAAGAAGCTTACCGTTTGAGATGCGTGATTCATAAAGCAATCCAAGCTTGTGATTGCGCTCGCAGTTATCGATCACCTGAACTATAGGGCTGAATTCCTCGGAAGTCCCGTCAAGGACTGCGCTTTCACTGTGGGTAACTATATCGTACCACTGCGGAGTCGAATAAATACAGCTCGGGAATCCCACCAGTGCAGGATGGTCGTTCTGTATGAGCAGACCGAGAGTGCCTATCGGCTCTTCCGCATCCATCTGCTCCGAAATTGTGCGGAACATGGGATAATTCCAGAAATCCGTACAATAAAAGCCTTTTATGCTGTCACGAAGCTTATCGGTAAAAAGAATGACTTTTTCGCCGTTTTCAAGCAGTTTTTCCGCTTCCCCGAAGTTATCGCAGATACATACACGGCTTCCGCTGCGCTCCGATATTTCGGGAAGTGATAATTCCTTATCCGTCGTCGGATAAGTCATAAAGCTGTAGCTGTTTGAAGTAATACCGTCTACGGAAAGCTGAAGTTCGCTCTCAACGGGAAGTTCAGCTTCAAAAGTGATAATGCCGATCCTGCCGATACCTCTGAAACCGTCGGGAACTGCTATTTCACCGCTTTTGTCTCCGATGCACCATGACATCTTTGCGCCGTTCAGTTCATCGGGACGCATATACCTGAGATAAACAGGGATGGTCACTTTTTGTCCGTATTCCAGAACAAAGCTGTCGATCTCCGCAAGAAGTACAGCATCCGAGCAGAAACCGAGCCATTTGCTTCTGAGATCATTTTCAGTGACAAAAGATTTCTCGTCCATGAACGCATCAAGCATTCCTACGCTTGCCACGCCCTGACCTGTGAAGTCCTGAAGGTCAAGCAGCTGAAATCCTGCAAGGATCTGAGAACGCATTGCCGCTTCGATCTCCAGCTTATAGCACTGAAAAGCAAAAAGCCCTGAGGCTCTGTGAAAATCCTGGTACAGCGCTCCCATTCCTTTTTCGGTAAGGCGGTGTCTGTACTCCTCCAGGAAGTGGGCTTTCAGCGGACCTGTATATTTTTCCGCCTGATCCAAATCGGGATAGGAATAATACTGTCCGACTTCATGGGAAATAACAGGGATATGCGGTACAAGCGCATCGTGACTTTCGGTCTTCACTTCAGCCGTACCCATCCCTATCTGTATCAGTCTTTCTGATGAACCCTCAGCAGTATCATCGGCAGTGAGAATATTCCTATCGAATGAATAAGCTGTATTCGGCCTTTCTGCCTGAACGAAGCCGTGAGGAGGATCGCATTTTGCAAATGAGCCACGAATCAATCTTTCCTCGCCCAGACGAACTCCCGAAAAGAAATCGTCATGTTCAAGTATCCTCGGGCAGAACTGAAAATTATTGCTTCCCTGAGTATAAAGCCGACGGCCATCCATCGACTTGTACTCCGCAAGAATGCTGTCCATCAGCTCATAGTCTCCCCATAATTCATTGCCCAGCGACATCATAACAAATGAGGGATGATCACCGAAAGTGCGGAGGATCCTTCGTCCTTCCTCCCTGAGATATTCTATCTCATCGGCATTGTATCCTTCCTCATCGGGAAAACGGATAGTCCCCCAGAAAGGAAGCTCGGGCTGCATATAGATCCCAAGCATATCCGCAGCAGTAAATGCCGCATCAGGCGGACAGCAGGTGTGAAAGCGGTAATGGTTTATCCCCCACTCTTTCGCCCTGCGGAAGACCTCGTACCACTCCTCAACTGATGCGGGAGCCGCTCCAGTCAGAGGAAAAAGCATCCCGTCATGCTTGCCACGCAGAAAAACAGGCTTGCCGTTGACAGAAAAGTGCATACCGTCCGCACGGAATTCACGCATTCCGAAATTTACGGTATGGATGTCCATACTGCCTGTTACAGTCGCTTTCAAAGTGTACGTAACCGGCGAATACTCGTCCCAGAGAGAAACATCCTCACCAAGATCAATGACCGCATACGGCGAATCTGCGCTTATCTTCCGCACTGTGTTATCGACTACATCACAAGCAGACGATATTCCCCATATGGATATTTCTGCTTCATCCATACCGTCAAGTCCGAATTCCAGCTTTACTGAATGTGACGAAACATCGGGATAAGCACGGATAAATGAAATGCCCTTCTTCTCCGATATCCTCAGTGCGATCTTTCCTGTTATGCCGTTCCAGTTAGTCTGGGTATCCTCCGAAGTCATATGTCCGCCTTTTGTGGGATAATCGGTATTGCTGACCATCACGCATATTTCTGCGGTACCGTCTTTGAGGTGATCGGTGATATCATAGATATGCGGAGTACAGAGACTGTTCCGCTCGCCGATATATTCACCGTTCACCCATAGTTTAGTCAGCCTTGTCCTTTCAAGGAAAAGCTCGGCTTTTGCGTCTTCCGGAATGAAGCCCGTTTCGATGTTCCTGTAATACCAGCAGTCCCCTTCAAAACCGTATTCATCCGTGAGACAGCCCGGCTTTTTTTCAGCGGCAGGAATGCCTTTCCGTGAAAGAGAGACCGTGGACGGAAGTTCTATCGTATCTTCATAAGGAAGAGAGCAGAATCCCTTTGAAATGCCCTCTCTTGCTTCATCCAAGCGTAATCCCCACGTTCCCTGAAGGTTTATCTCTGTTATCATTCTTCTTCGGCGGTATCTTCTTCGTACTCCACCGCTTCGGTAGTTTCAGGCTCTGATATCATAAGCGGTGCCCCTCCGAATCCTGAGACTATCTTGTTGGCCGCTCCGATAAAGTCGTTATTTCCTGCAACAGAATTTGCAGCGGCAACGATCTCAGCTATCTCAGCAGGCAGTTCACCGTTTGTTATGCCTGTGACAGTTCTTGTCTTCTTATCCATAAGAATGAGATAACCTGCTGAATCACCGTATTTCCTGTTATAGTAAGTCCTTGCAAGTTCTTCGTTAGCTATGCCTGTGCCGTTGTTGGTAGCTATTATTGTCACAGGATTTGCGCACTGTGCAAGGGAATCACTGAACTCCTCAGCCATTTCTTCGGAGAATACATTTGAGTTGTCTATGACATTCTTCGGACATCTCTCACCCAGTTTCAGCATTATCATAGCGGCTTCACCGTAATTGCCGACTACCAGCTCTTTTGTCGCACGGTAAAGTTCGTCACGCTCTGCTACTTCATCAATGAATCTCTGACAGTGACCTGCTTTGTACAGCACATCATTCTGAGACTCGTTATTGATGAGGAAGAGCATTCCGCTGCCCATACCGCTGAATATATTGTCGTATGCTTCAGCAGCGTATTCATCAGGTGTCATGCCTTCAAGGTCGTTTGTTATGACAACTGCCGCATTGAGAAGATACTCTTTGTACAGCATGGCTGCATACTCATTGCATTCTGAGTATTCCGTGTTTGTCAGTGAAGCTGCTTTATCATAGATGTATACACCTTCCTGAGCGGCTACGAGCATATCCTCTCCCGATACCGATGACTCTTCCACAGTCACAGATGCAGACGGTACTTCCTCTAAAGATACGGACGGTACCGTATGAGTACCTGTGGTACATCCGCACAAAAAAGCACCTGTAAAAGCGGCCATAATACCTGCTGACATAAATTTTTTCAAAAAAATCATTCCTTACTCTTGTAATGTCTCTTATATTTTAGTATAATTTAATAGAAAAATCAAGTAAAAACACGTAATTTGTCGTTTTTTAAATTATTTATTTTTTAAAAAGGAGCGAAATAATGGACTACACCGTAAAAAATAATGATATCATCGTATCCGAATCCGACCTTGACCTGGACGAGACCCTCGACTGCGGACAGGCTTTCAGATGGAAGAAGATCGATTCCGACTACGATTGTACATATGAGGGATACTTCATCAACGACTACCTCAGAATCTCGCAGACTAAGAAGTGCGAATTCATCTTCCATGATACCGACGAGAACACTTTCATAAGCAAATGGCTGGATTATTTTGACTTCAACACCGACTATTCCGAGCTGAAAAGGCAGTTCTCCGAGGACGAAACTCTTTCAAAAGCCTGCAAATTCGCAAGCGGTATCAGACTGTTGAAACAGGACAGCTGGGAATGTCTCGTTTCCTTCATAATTTCCCAGAACAACAATATCCCCAGAATAAAGGGCATAATCGACCGCCTTTGCGATCACTACGGAGGAGAATTCCCTGCCCCTCAGCAGCTTGCAAAGGAAACTCCCGATTCTCTCGCTTACCTCAGAAGCGGATTCAGGGCAAAGTATATCGCTGATGCCGCACACCGCACCGCCGAAGGTACAACCGACCTTGCAGCTATTGCGAAAATGCCTATAGATGAAGCAAGAACCGAACTGAAAAAGATTCTCGGAGTAGGCCCGAAAGTTGCTGAATGTGTGCTGCTTTTCGGTATGTACCGCACGGAAGCTTTCCCTATCGATGTATGGATAAAGCGTGTTCTTGCAGAATACTATCCTGACGGATTCCCCTCATTTGCAGCCCGGGATGCAGGTATCGCCCAGCAGTATCTCTTCCACTATATCAGGAACCTCAAGTAGAAAGCAGTGAAAAAATGGAAAAAACAAGGCAAAACTTCATAAACAGCGAATCATCGGTGATCATCCGCACCCCCGATGCTACCGCCAAGAACACTTTCTTCTACGTTCAGGAAACAGGCCGTATCATGCCTGAGGACGCAGGGTCTGCTGTATGCCGTCAGAATGTGGACTCTTTCCTCATTGCTGCTGTGATAAGAGGCCGGGGTGAACTCTCCGCAGGCGACGAAAAAACTCCTCTTGTTCAGGGAGACTGCCTGTTCATCGACTGCCGTCAGTCTTTCGTTTGCAAAAGTTCGGAATCAGAGCCGTGGGAAATAATCTGGGTATACTTCAACGGCTGCACATCAAAGCAGTACCATGAATTATTCTCAGCCTCAGCAGGAAGTGTTTTTCGTCCCGTATACTTCGACAAGGCAGTATCTGCGATCTCCGAGATCAATTCACTTTGCAGAGAAGAAGCGATAAACTCGGATATTCTATGTTCAAAGCTTATCATGGAGCTGCTCACTCTCTCGCTTATATCAGATGCAGCAGAGGAACAGTACGATTCGGGATTAAGGCGCAAACTGGCAATGGTGAACAGCTACATAGATGACCATTTCAGTGAGGACCTTTCCCTTGAAAAGCTGTCCTCAGAATTCTACATCAGCAAATTCTATCTCACAAGAGAGTACAAGAAAATATACGGCAGGACCATCTTCCAGCACATCATAAACGTAAGGATAAACCACGGCAAGAAGCTTCTGCGCTTCACGGATCAATCAATAGAAGAAATTGCACATCAGTGCGGATTCAACGATCAGAGCTACTTTGCAAGGCAGTTCAAGAAAGCCGAGAATCTTACCTGTTTCTCATACAGAAAAAAATGGAGAGAATAAAAAAAGAGAGCAAAAGCTCTCTTTTTTTATGTGACCAGACCGATAAGCCGGGTTCTGTCGTGTGCGGCAATTTATCTACGCTTACCGTCGCCGATAAGCTGAAGCCGTCATTACCTGTTATCCGCCGAGCAGACGTTGAGATAACAGGCACCAATAGACGTTGCATCGGATAGGGTTTACATAGCAGTACAGTCTCCTGCACTCTGGTGGGCTCTTACCCCGCCTTTCCACCATCACCGCCCGTAAGGACGGCAGTATATCTCTGTTGCACTTGCCCTAAGGTCGCCCTCGGCTGCCGTTAGCAGCTACCCTGCTCTGTGATGCCCGGACTTTCCTCGTAAACTAAAGCGTTCCCGCTGCCGCATAGTCTGCTCACCTTGTTATTTTACCATTATTCTCCGCTGTTGTCAAGTTTTTCTTTCCTCAGAGTTATCTTGTACCCGAGTTTTTCTGCGATTTTAAGGGCTTCTTCTTCGTTCATGGCCTTGACCTTGAAACGCTTGTATTCCTCCGAACCGAACCAAATGCTCACTGCACAGCGTTTGCTCATTTTCTGGAGCAGATTCTGTTCGATCTCGACTTTGGCAACTTTACCGACATTGCCTATGACCGTATGGAAACTGTTCCATTTTGAGCAGCGTATCATTATCATATCATCGTGAAAGGATATACCGCTTGTGAGCAGAGCCGCTATTTTTACGATTACCAGCCATACCAGCGGTATCTCAGCCATTACAGCCGCAAAGTGGAACAGCTCGGTAAGCTTCGGGAAAAAGCTGTTCACCGCATCACGGGATAAATGATAAAGCGGTATGACCACTATTGCTGCAATTACAGGAGGAAGAAGGTATGAACCTGCTCCTGCTTTTCTGGCTCGGAATCTGGTGTCAAGTCCGCTGCGCACACCTATGCTTTCAAATCCTTTGCCGATGTTCTTTTCACGTCTTACAGGCACAAGCACAGGCATACGATTTTTTGCTGCTCCATAGCCTGCACAGCTTATATTCACAGTTACTGCTCCGAAAAGCTTCATGATAAGTTTCTGACGGATATCAGTATAATTGATATGCGCCAGCTTTATTCGATAGTCAATATGGTTCACAATGCCATAGGATATCTTCACGCAGTCATCATCGCTCTCAAGCCTGAATCTTGCGTATCTCAGCAGATTCACAATGAACGATACGAACCATGAGCCGAGAAAGAAAACTCCGATCATCGGCGCTACCGAGGGTATTTTCAGAAGCAGCTTGTCCGTAAGCTTTGCGGTCTCTTTTGTAAGAGTGTTCAGCGACATACTGATTATGTCATGTGCAATATCTCCGCCTTTAAAGAAGAACATTGCCACATATACAGTGCCCGAGAATCCGCTGGAAAAGAATACCGAAAACAGAAGAAGTGACAGTGCAGACGGCCTTTTCAGATCCGATGAGCTCTTTTTATCCTCAACATCGGGGATATGCTTCATTACTTCGTCGCAGACCTTCTCGTTCACAAGAAGCCTTATGTCTACGGCTTTGTATATTCCCGCCCTTGTGTCACAGCTTAGCCTTTTCGCTCCGAAAACCGCAAAATGCAGCGGATTCTCCACAGTCGCACAGCTGACATTATCAAACGGGATATAAGTCTCAAGCTTTATGAAAACTCCGTCATGGTGGATCAGCATATCATTGCCGATCTCTATCCTTGAAAAGAACCATCTTATAAAGCCGAAAATAACGATGACTCCGAGAACGAGTATGTCCTTCCATGCACCTTGTATCCACGAATAGAAAAAGTCTTTGCTGAAGTGGTAGGTCCTGAGTCCCCGAAGAAACGGGAATATCAGGAGCCATATATTCTTTGCCGAGTATTTCAGTATCCTGAGAGGGTGTTCATGATACATCTCCGCTCCCCCTTTCTGCCTGAGAAAGGGGTGCAGAAGCCATTATCTCGTCAGCATCGCTGCGGCTGAGAAACAGCAGTCTCAGCTGTCCGCCGTAAACAAAGTAAACTATGAAGTTAAGGCCTGTATACTGCGAAAGAAAGCTTCTCGCAGTTGTAATGTACTGCACAGATGAATAGCGTACAGACTGGAATTTTTTTATGAATACTCCGCCGCTTCTTTTTACTTCGGAATCCGTCACCGTGTATTTCAGTGACCTGAAAAGAAGCGGACAGTAAATAAAACTGAACACAACACCGATAATTACCGCCGCTGTCCTTACGATATTTACTATTGTATCGAAAGGTATGAATATCCCAGCAGCTGCCCATATAGCTGCCACAAGTGGAATGGTCAGAAGCTTTATCGCCCATAAACTGCGTTTATCGGGATAGTAATCCTTCATCATCCGCCTCCCTTGCTTTTTGATCGTTCTCTTAAAGCAACAATTCACAAAGATATAATGTGGGATTTAAACCGAATATGCTTTCATATTAAGTACAAGTCTTGTGAGTGCTGCCTAAATGAGACATATTTGTATTATACCATAAATATCCTTTAAAGTAAAATACTTTTTGTGAATTTTTGGAGGATATAATGTTTATTTTTGACAAAATAAGCAGCCTGATATGGGGAAGGCCGCTGATATTTCTATTGCTTGCAACAGGCGCATTATTTACGATAAAACTGGATGTTCCGCAGTTAAGACTGCTGCATTTCATGCTCAGCTGCAAAAACAGGAATAACAGCGGTCTTTCTCAGTTCAGGACGGTTTGTATGTCTCTCGGTGCGGCAATGGGCACAGGCAATATAACGGGAGTTTCTGCCGCTGTTGCCATTGGCGGTGCAGGTGCGGTATTCTGGATGTGGGTATCCGCTTTCTTCGGTATGGCGGTCGTTTATGCCGAAAACTACCTTTCTGTGCTGTACAGCGATAAGAAAAAGCGTGGACCTATGGCTTATCTGGAAAAGGGCATCGGCTCGGAAAAAATCGCCTGTGCTTTTGCTGTTATGTGCATTCTCGCTTCCCTCGGAATGGGAGGAATGGTGCAGGTAAATTCTTTCACCGAAAGCCTGGGAAAATGCCTGTCTCTGCCTGACTTTATCACAGCGGCATTTATGTTTATGCTGATCTACGCAGTTATAAGCGGGGGCGCTGAACGTATCGGCACCGCCGCACAGACACTTCTTCCTGCGGCTTCGGCAGTATACGCTGTTCTTTGCTTATGCGTTATAATCAGACATCACACCAATATTCTCAGCGCAGTATCCTCCATATTCACTCAGGCTTTCGGATCCAGACAGACTATCGGCGGAATTTCGGGATACGGCATCTCAAAAGCAATATCAACAGGTATCAGGAGAGGGATCTTTTCAAACGAAGCCGGTCTTGGAAGTTCTCCCATACTTCACAGCGCAGCAGAAAGCGATTCGCCGTACACTCAGGGAATGTGGAGTATGTTCGAGGTATTCTTCGACACAATGGTATGCTGTACACTTACTGCCCTGACAGTGCTGACTTCGGGAAAACACGATATCTCTGCCGCTTTTTCAACGGTCACAGGCGGTTCGTCCGCTTATATCACAGCCGCACTTATGGCGATTTTCGCTTTCTGCACTATAATTGGCTGGTACTATTGCGGAGAATCGGCATTTGTCTATCTTTCACGGCACAACAGCAGGATCTGCTTCCCTTTGGTTTTTTCGGTAACAGCTTCTGTGGGTGCGGTCATCTCACCGGAGTGTGTATGGACGATATCCGATATTTTCAACGGTATGATGGCTTTTCCAAATCTTTTCGGACTTCTATTTCTCAGTAAAAAAATTAAAAAGGAATGAAAAATGAAGAGCGGTCAATAATAACTCATGAACAAAAACTGACACAAAACAAATAAAATTATACATTATGTATGAAACTGACCTTTCAGCTATTGACATTCGTGGCAATTATTTGTATAATGGTATTGTGTATATTTATGTCATGGGGTTTTTGTGCCCTGCGGCATTATCGTTTCTGACTTTATTGGCAAAAGCGCCATTAAATATATAAGGACTTTACGTCCGAAAGCTTCGGCTGAAAATACATTCCTGACGGCAGATGATACGGGAGACCGGCTGATAACGCCTGTTCGTTCGCTCCCGGTGAATAATGTTCAGTGTCTGTAAATGCATTAATTATAAAAGCCGAAGCCTGATACTTATTCATCAGGCAGCACCGATCGAGATAGTGCTATGCCTTCATATTCTGAAAGTGAGGTCATATAGTGAACGAAAAAGAAACCAATGCAAAGAAGCCACGCAGGAAGGCTCCTGCCGCAAACGCAGGTACAAGACAGCGTGCTGTAAAGAAAAAGACTGCCGCAGAAAATGCTGCACCTGAAACTCCTAAGGCTCCTGCTAAAAGAGGCAGACCTGCACGTTCAAAGGAGATCAAGAAAACTCCCGTCAGGATCATCCCTCTTGGCGGCCTTCATGAGATAGGCAAGAACATGACCGTGTTTGAGTGCTCAAACGATATGTTCATCCTCGACTGCGGTCTTGCTTTCCCTGATGCCGATATGCCCGGCGTTGATATCGTTATCCCCGATTTTACCTATGTAGAGCGCAATGCCGAAAAGGTAAGAGGTATCGTTATCACCCACGGCCACGAAGACCATATCGGCGGTCTGGCTTATCTGCTCAAGAAGATCAGTGTTCCTGTCTATGCAACAAGACTGACTATCGGTCTTATCGAAGGCAAACTCAAGGAACAGGGCCTTTACGGCAAGGTCAACCTCAATATCGTTGAACCAAAGAAGACCGTAAAAATGGGATGCATGGCTGTCGAATTCATCAAGGTCAACCACTCTATCCCCGATTCTGTAGGTATGGCTATCCACACTCCCGCAGGCGTTATCGTCCATACAGGTGACTTCAAGGTGGACTACTCCCCTATCGACGGCAAGATCATCGATCTGGCTCGTTTCGGTGAACTTGGAAGCCGTGGAGTTCTCGCTCTTATGGCTGATTCCACAAACGCCGAGCGCCCCGGATATACCCACTCCGAAAGAACAGTCGGTGAATCCTTCGACAAGCTTTTCCAGAAGGGCGAAGGAAAACGTATAATCATCGCTACATTCTCTTCCAACATCCACCGTGTCCAGCAGATAATCAACTGCGCTGTAAGATACGGACGCAAAGTGGCTGTATTCGGAAGAAGTATGATAAATGTCATCAATACCGCTATCGAACTCGGATATCTGGATGTTCCTCCGGGAATAATCATTGATATCGAAATGATGAACCGCTACGAAAGCGAGCGTATAGTCCTCATAACCACAGGAAGCCAGGGCGAACCCATGTCCGCACTTACCCGTATGGCTATGAATGACCATAAGAAGGTCAATATCACTCCAATGGATTTCATCATCATCTCTGCAACTCCTATCCCCGGCAATGAGAAATTCGTTACCCGTGTGGTAAATGAACTTATGAAATCGGGCGCTGAAGTTGTTTATGAGGCTATGTATGAAGTTCACGTATCGGGACACGCTTGCCAGGAAGAGCTGAAACTTATGCAGAGCCTGACAAAGCCAAAGTTCTTCATTCCTGTTCACGGTGAGTACAAGCACCTGAAAAAACACGCAGACCTTGCACTCCAGATGGGAATGCCCAAGGAAAACGTTATAATCGCTGAGATAGGCAATGTTATCGAGACCGACGGCAACACCATGAAGGTGGTTTCTCAGGTTCCTGCCGGCCGTGTGCTTGTTGACGGTCTGGGTGTCGGCGATGTCGGCTCTATCGTTCTCCGTGACAGAAAACACCTGGCTCAGGACGGCCTTATCATCATCGTTATCGGTATCGACCGTGCTACTAATGAGATAGTTGCAGGCCCCGATATCATTTCAAGAGGCTTCGTTTACGTAAGAGAATCCGAGGAACTTATGGTCGAGGCAAGACTTCTCCTTACAGATACTCTCAGCAACTGCTCAGCAAGCGAGCTCAGGGAATGGAACTCACTCAAGGGGAAAATGCGTGATGCCCTCTCAGACTATATTTACCAGAAAACAAAGCGCAGCCCTATGATCCTTCCTATAATAATGGAAACATAAATAGTATCTGTGCCGCTGACTTTTGTGCGGCGCAATGTTCCGAAAGGAGCTAAAAATTGAAGAATAAATTCCCGACAGTGCTGTTTGCCGTTCAGCTCATCCTCATTGCTGATATCGGCACAGCGGCGCTGTTGATGAAACGGTACACTACCGCAGGACTTATACTCCTTGCTGTTGCACTGGTCATCATCTTCGCAGCCGCCGTTTATCTGGTTTTCTGCACAAAGAATTCCATGCGGCGTATCTCCGAAATGAACGATCACCTTGAAACTTCCGCAGGAGAATATATGAGTTCGCTCCCTGCACCTGTGGCCGTTATCGATGAAAAAAACAAACTTCTCTGGTATAATCAGCTTTTTCAGGAAAAGATAAGTCTCGGGCAGGACGCTTACGGCAATGACTTCGGCGCCTATGTCAACGTCAGTTCGGGAGCGCTCAAATCCGCTGAGCACGAGATGTGCACCATCAACGGCAGCACTTACAGGCTTATCTCCGAGAAGTACATCAAAGGCGACAATACGCTGTTTGTCATATACTTCAACGACGAGACAAAGCTGCTGAGTATCAAGAAGGATCTCGATGCCGCTCACCCGAATGTTCTTATCATCACCATAGATAACTATGATGAGATAATTCAGAACGCAAAAGAAAGCGAAAAAGCAAGGGCAACTCTTGAAACAGAACAGCTTATCGAAAGCTTTATGAGCAAGACCAACGGCTTTATCAAGCGTACTTCCTCAAATTCTTTCTACGCTGTCATTGAAAACAGACACCTTGACGAGATAATAAGCGAAAAGTTCAAGATACTTGACGCTGCACGAAATATCAAGATAGACGGCAAATATCCGCTCACCTTCTCTATCGGAGTCGGAAGCGGTGCTGAAGATCTTGCTGAAAGCGAGCGCATCGCAAGACAGTGTCTGGATATGGCGCTTGGCAGAGGCGGAGATCAGGCTGTTGTCAAGACCGACAACGGTTACCGTTTCTTCGGCGGCGTATCAAAGGGCGTGGAAAAGCGTTCCCGTGCAAAGACACGTATCATCGCAAATGCTCTCCAGGATCTGGTCATGAGTTCGGACAAAGTCTTTATCATGGGCCACCGCTTCGGCGATCTGGATTCTGTAGGTGCGGCCTGCGGTCTGGCAGGTGCTATGACTCTTCTGAAAAAGGAAGTCCATATCGCTGTGGACAGATCAAAGAACCTTGCCGCTAACCTCATCGACTTCGTTGAAGAAAAAACCAATGAAGAGCTGTTCATTACTCCCGAAAGCGCTGAAATGGCCATAGGACCCGATGATCTGCTCATTATCGTTGATACCCATAACAAGGACTACATCGAAAGCCCCGAACTTTACAACAAGGCTAAATCAGTAGTGGTCATAGATCACCACAGAAAAACCGTCAACTTCATTGACGATGCGGTCATCTTCCACCATGAACCTTACGCTTCTTCCGCTTCCGAAATGGTTACGGAGATCATCCAGTATTTCCGTTTCGATTCCGACGGAAAGATAGCAAGCTGTCACGCTGAAGCTCTTCTCTCGGGCATTATGCTCGATACCAAGAATTTCGTTATGCGTACAGGTGTAAGGACTTTTGAAGCCGCTGCATATCTGAAAAAAATGGGTGCAGACACAGTTGCTGTAAAGCTGCTGTTCTCCAATTCCATCGACTCATACAGAAGAAAGACACAGATAGTCGCTTCCGCAAAAATACATAAGAACTGCGCTATCGCTACCGCCGATTTCAAATCG
>Ga0255346_1004439_pt1 | contig 15359 bp, 9 predicted proteins | sample wastewater_treat_FD_194410 | JGI IMG/M metagenome (GOLD analysis project Ga0255346, IMG submission 194410) | Wastewater microbial communities from Lulu Island WWTP, Vancouver, Canada - plant22 | ecosystem: Engineered > WWTP > Wastewater > Unclassified | place: Canada: Vancouver, British Columbia... | reverse complement strand
TCCTTCCATCGAAAAAATGCCGTCTACCACAATTATAATATCGTGTCCCGGTTCACAAAGTTTTAATTTTTGCTCCAAGGCTTCCATATCGTTGTGAGCATACTTCGTGGTTTTGGAAAAAGACAATCTGGAGCCTTCTATGATGGAAGCATGATTCAGTTCATCGAGTATCAGGTAATCATTGCGCCCTCCCAACACGGAAACCACTCCCAAATTTACCTGAAAACCGGTACTGTAGCAAAGAGCAGCCTCCTTGCCGGTCAATTTTGCCAATCTGTCTTCCAGTTGAGTATGAATATCGAGAGTCCCGTTCAAAAAACGAGAACCGGCACAGCCGGTACCGTATTTTTTGATAGCCCGGATGGCGGCTTCTTTAATTTTGGGATGGCTGGTCAAACCCAGATAACTGTTTGATCCAAACATCAACACTCGCTTTCCGTTGATGATTACCACTGTATCCTGATCCGACTGAATCTCGCGAAAATAAGGATAAACTCCTGCCGCCATCAATTCCTGAGGTGCAGTATAATTGATAAACTTCTCTTTTAATATCCCCATATTGATACTTTTTCATTGTCCTCTGCACGCGAGCAGAAGAATAAAAAAACCGGTCAAAAATAGGGAAGAATTTTCAAATCCAGAACAAATACAGCCGGTAAACAAACATAAAATATAAACCAAATAAGATATCTGATTGAATTGTACTTCATTATAAATTCATAAAAAATGACTAAAAAGGCCGGCACAAATAAAATGTAACAAAAAGGCAACAAAAAGCGCTAGGGCTTTGTAAATAAATACACTATATTTGCATTTGTGAAGCTCAAAATCAACCATCATTCCAAGAAAATCAATATGAAAACAAGAATCTTTTCGATTGCCTTTTTGGCCCTGTGCTACTTGCCTTCAACTTTGTCTCAGGTTAACATCTCCCTGACTCTTGATCAGGAAACCGTTCCCATGAGTCGGGATTTGATCGGGGTCTTTTTCGAAGACATCAACTACGCCGCCGACGGAGGCCTGTACGCCGAACTGGTACAAAACCGTTCCTTTGAATATTATGTGGTGGATGGCTACACCAACCTAGGCCCCTTAACGGCCTGGTCGGGTGTGCAGGAAGGAGGAGCCTCGGTAGCCCTGAGTGTGGTGAAAAATCATCCTCTGAACCAACACAACACAAATTGTCTGAAATTGGTCATATACAATCAGGGTAGGGCCGCAGGAGTTAAAAATACCGGCTTTGACGGTATTGCCCTTAAACAAAACGAGAATTATTTCTTTTCGGCTTACCTCAAACGCGATACCGATCACGACAAAGCGGTGGTAGTACAGTTGAAAAGCAGCGGAGGTTATATTATTGCTTCCGATACCATTCCTGCCATCGGTAGTGAATGGCAGCAATACCATTTAACGCTCAAAAGTAAAATTACTTTTAATGACGCTGCACTGTATATTCTGCCTCAAGGCAGCGGGAATGTGTATATGGATATGGTTTCGCTTTTCCCCGAGAACACCTTCAAAAACAGAAGAAACGGACTTCGGGCCGATCTGGCTCAGGCTATCGCCGATCTTCAACCGAGATTTGTCCGTTTTCCGGGAGGCTGCATCTCTCACGGCAAGGGGCTGGACAATGCTTACCGATGGAAACATACCGTAGGCGATGTGGCGGTACGCAAGCCCAACTGGAATCTTTGGGGCTATCACCAATCTTACGGATTGGGCTTTTATGAATACTTCCTTTTTTGCGAAGACCTTGGAGCAAAACCCCTGCCCGTATTACCCGTCGGTGTTTCCTGTCAGTTCAGAAACAGAGAAGTAGCGCCTCTGGAGGATATGGGCCCCTGGATACAAGATGCCATCGATCTGGTTGAATTCGCCAATGGCGATACAAGCACTACCTGGGGAGCGCTGCGGGCAGAAATGGGACATCCCGAACCTTTCCATATGGAATACATTTGCCTGGGTAACGAAGAGGACGATATTCCCGAATTCAGGGTGCGTTTTATGATGATCACCGACAGTCTGCGCAAGTATTGTCCCGATATTAAAATTATCGGCACTTCAGGCCCCGGTGACGCCGGCAGCCATTACACTTCACTTTGGGAATTCAGTCGCGAAAACCAACTGGACGTCGTAGACGAACATTATTACCAATCGACGGACTGGTTTCTCAACAACAACCATCGCTACGATAACTTCGACCGTCAAGGCCCCAAGGTTTTCATCGGCGAATACGCCTCACGCGACGACAGATTGTATAATGCCATTGCCGAAGCCGCCTATTTGACAGGCGTTGAACGCAATGCCGACATTATTGAACTGACTTGTTACGCTCCTTTGTTTTGCAACGACAAACACCAGCAATGGCATCCCGACCTGATTCGTTTTGACAACACACAAGTGGTAAAAACAGCCAGCTATTACGTGCAACAAATGTACGGCACCAATCCCGGCGACGAATACCTGACTTCCCAAATAAGCTATGACCCCTCTTTCAAACCGGAGGGGCGGGATTTTAAGGGCAAGTTTGGTGCAGGTACCTGGAATACCCAGGCTCAGTTTGACGACTTAACTGTGAGCGATGGAGATAATCTGCTCTTTTCCGAAGATTTCTCTGCCGGCAGCAGCAACTGGCAGGTACTCTCGGGCAGTTTCAATGCTGCAGGCGGTGTATACAGTCAAACAGCCAATAATGAACCCGCTTTGAGTATATTCAATTCTGCCGTCGATACCGATCACTACACCTTTCGCATCAAAGCGAAAAAAACCGGAGGTTACGAAGGCTTTCTGATTCCTTTTGCCTATCAAGACCAAAACAACTATTACTGGCTCAATATCGGAGGATGGAACAACACCCAACACGCCGTAGAAAAGGTAAGTAACGGCAACAAAAGCGTTTTGGTAACCTCTGCCGGCAGAATCAACTCCAATCAATGGTATGAAATTCGTCTGGAAGCCAGGGGCGAGACCATGGAATGTTATCTGGACGACAACCGGCTTTTCGCTATTCCAATGCCCCCCAGCCCGGTCACCGCTTCCGTCAGTAGAGACAACGACCGCGAGGAGTTGATCTTCAAGATTGTAAATTCAGGAAATCAGGCACTCACGGCTAATATCAATATCACCGGAGGATCATTGATTGACCAACAAGTCGATTGTCAATTGCTCACGGGTGACGCGACGCAACGCAACAGCCTGGCAGCACCCGAACTGATTAAACCAAGCACATACAGCCTGGCGGTCGGCAATCAATTTCAATGCCAACTGGCGGCCTATTCCATGCAGGTATTCAGAGTAAAGGAGAAGGGATCTGCTCTCAACAAACTACATCAGGATAAAAGTTCGCTGCTGAAAATAATTCCCAACCCGGTGTACGACCAAAAAGTCGACATCGTTTTTGAGAAACCCGACCGACAAAGTTACAGCTTGAAATTGTACGACAGCAACGGCAAACTGATCTTTCAAAAAGACAGAGTCAAGGACAGACTAACGAGCATCGACACCGGCCGTTTACCGGCGTCCACTTATTTGGTTCAAGTTGTACACAACCAAACCAAATACACCGGCCAATTGATTCTGAACTAGCCCGGCGCCGGTCTTATTATGCCCGTTATATGTCCGCGGGACAGAAGGTTTATGTTGTTGTTTGCCTTACCAAAGGGCACAGCGGTTTATCTGCAAGCCTGTAAGAACAGACTTTCGCCCTCGGGAATCGAGACATCGTATTCGTAAAAAGACCTTAGTTTCGGAAGCTCAAGAACCTCCTCGTTGTTCATCAGAGGAGCCTTGATCTCAGGAACCTGATAAAACGGATTACTGTTAGGACCTTCGGCCTCTCTCAAGCCTTTGCCCTTGAGCGGCACGTAGGAACGAATACGACAATTACCACCTAATGTTGACTTGATCAAAATCTTATCGGCCAGACCTTGTTTCCAGGATAAATCCAACTGAAAACCACCTCTGGCTCTGAGGCCTTTTACACTGCCTTCCTGCCAAGCAGAAGGCAAAGCCGGCAACAGATGCAAGGCTCCATCCTGGCTTTGCAGCAACATTTCGGCTATCCCCGAACTGCAGCCGAAATTGCCGTCAATTTGGAAAGGCGGATGAGCGTCCAATAAATTGGGATAGGTTCCTCCTGTCTGGCTGCCGTCGGGCCTGATGGCGGGAGTGAGCTGTTCGGTGATAAGCTTCATTGCCCGGTCGCCGTCGAGCAGACGAGCCCAAAGATTCACTTTCCAACCCATAGACCAACCCGTGGAAACATCGCCTCTGGCCTGAAGCGAAGTTCTGGCTGCCGCAAACAATTCGGGATTGCGGTAAGGCGAAATCTGGTTTGAGGGAAACAAACCATACAAATGCGACACATGACGATGGCGATCGTTGGGTCTGTCCCAGTCGTGCATCCATTCCTGCAGCTGACCCCAACGCCCGACCTGCATCGGAGCCAGTTCTTCCCTGAGCAACCTCAGACTGTCGGCATACTCAAGATCTATGTTCAAAACCTGAGCAGCGTCAATCAGGTTGGAAAACACGTCGTAGATTATCTGATTATCCATGGTGGTTCCTGCCGCTATACTTACACCCGAACGATGCGAATTCTCGGGCGACATGGAGGGACTTAGCACCATCCAGCCGTGTAGAGGCTCTTCCTGCAATACGTCTTTCAAAAACAGGGAAGCTCCCTTCAGTACCGGATAATACTCTTCGAGAAAAGCCCTGTCACCCGAATAGAGGTAATGCTGCCAAATATGTTGGCTCAGCCAGGCACCGCCCATAGGCCAGAGACCGTAAAAGGCTCCGTCCACCGCTCCGCTTATACGCCAGCGGTCGGTATTGTGGTGTATGCACCAACCTCTGGCTCCGTACATCTGATCGGCAGCCTCAGCTCCGGTGATGGAAAGATCGCGGAGCATAGCAAAAAGCGGCTCGTGCATTTCGGGCAAATTACAGACCTCTGCCGGCCAATAATTCATTTCGGTATTGATGTTTACCGTGTATTTGCTGTCCCAAGCCGGACTGAGTTTATCGGTCCACAAACCCTGTAAGGTGGCAGGCTGGGTGCCGGGCATAGAGCTGCTGATTAACAGATAGCGGCCGAACTGAAAATACAGGGCAACCAACTGAGGATCGTTACCTTCTTTAAACTGCTCCAAACGTTGGTTTGTAGGCAAATTTACAGCATCGGTACTGCCCAGGTTCAGATCGACCCTCTCGAACAGCGGGCGATAAACGGCTATATGGTCGTTACGCAATTGTTCATAGGATTTGGCGAAGGCTGAATCCATCAGGGTTTGCGCCAACAGGTCGGGGTCGCCGCCGATGTCGTTGTAATCTTTCACATTGCTGGCCATGGAAATAAACAATACCAGGCGGTCGGCTTTACGCACCTGCAAAGATTGTTCTTTGAGTTCCAGTGTGCCTCCCTCAAGCCTCGGCTTAACGATAACAGTGAAGTCCACTGCACCTTCTTTGTTTTCTCTGCTGCTGCTTGTAGCCCTCAGATAGAGGGCAGACTGAGCCGTTTCGATCCTGTGTCCCGGATGTTCGCCGTTCAGTGCTATCTCCATATCCAAGGCTCCGGGACGATCGGCCGATATTTCCATTACGATGAGATCGTCGCTGAAAGAACTAAAGATTTCACGACGAAACTCGATGCCGCCTCGCCGGTATTTTATATTAAGCAATGCCTTGTCTATACTCAATTCACGACGATAATCTTCCACCTGTCCTTCTCCCTGTTGATGCAGAAACAGGCGACCCAGCGGTTGGTAACACATGCCGTGATTGCCCTTAGTCCCGGGATCTCTGGGTAAAGCTTTTAAAGCGAGGTTTTGTGCTTCTTGATATTTTTCCTCAAAAATCAATCGACGTATTTTGGGCAACAAAGCCTTGAGCTCAGGCTGAATGTTATTGCCGGGGCCTCCTGACCATACATTTTCTTCGTTCAATTGCAAATGCTCTGTTTCAACATCGCCAAAGACCATAGCACCCAGACGGCCGTTCCCGATGGGCAAGGCTTCTTCCCAGATGGCTGCGGGCTGTTCGTAAAACAAACGCATAGGATTCTTTTCCGGAGAGGATACGGGAATACTTTGCCCGCAGCAGGCGCTAAATAGTAAAACAATGCTGCCTAATAGAAAGTTCTTATTCATGAGTTGTAGTTATATAAGAAAATGAAACATACAAGAGATAAAACGACCGGCATATTACTGATGTTTGACGACAGGAGCGGGCGAATTTTTGTCCTTTTAGCTTTTGCAAAAAACAAATTTTCCAACAGTATTCAGGCCTCCGGCTCTCAGTCTGACATGATAAATGCCTTGCTGCAAACCCAGTTTATTTAAATTGATTAATTCGGTGCATAAACCCGCTTCTCTCGCCTTTTTTTCTGTTGAAAAAACCAACATTCCGGCCATATCAAAAAGCTGTATTTCAACTTGGGCGGCTTGCGCCAGACTAAACCTTACCGACAATTCCTCCCTGGAAGAGTTATAACTTAACATCAAGGGCAGTTGCTTGTTTTTGACCGCCGATAAGCTGCTTTGCGTGGTATCTTCATCCAAGGATGGAGGGGTTAAGTATTGATCAAAGAAGTCATAGAGCTTCTTGAGCGAAGCGGAGTCTTTGGGTACGGAATGGCCGCTGCCGTAATCGACCAGACTAACAGGCGGAATGGCCCATTCTTCGAGTTTTTCTTTGAATTTTTGAATTTGATCCAGGTAATAATGGCTGTCGGTGGTATTGTAGAAAAACAGCACAGGGGCCGATAGTCCCGATTGTACCAAATAAGCGGCTCCCATTTTTTCCCAGAGTTCATAGTTGTCTTTCAAGGGCCCCCAAGCCCAGGGACAGCGCGTTTCTAAATTTCTGTCGCCATCGTCCGTTGTATTGTAAATTTGGGTAAAATCAAACACGCCCGGACCCAGAGCGGCTGCCTGTACATCGTCGGATAAACCGATATGTAATCCGGCGTTTTCGAATTCAGGCACGGAGCGATCGCCCACCGCCATAGCACCTGCATCGGAACCACGCGAAAAACCATAAATACCTATTTTACCCGACAATCCGAGCTCCTGACTTTTGGCTCTGAGCGTGCGGACGGCCGATTTAACTTTTTGTGCGGCGTCCGGATTGGTCTGGTAGGATTTGTAGGTGTCGTTGGCTCCGCCGACGGGTTTACCGGAACCCCAGGGGCAATATTTGGGATGATCTGCCATGGCCCATGCTATGCCTCTGGCCGGTGCTCCTTCCAAAAAGGAATCATCAAAAGCTCCCAAAGTATAAGGCAAAAACAAACGCATATGCTTGTTGGCATCCGTGAGTTCGCCGGTATTTTTGTCGTAAGTGGCGTAACTGTTGCTGTAGGAAAAAGACAAAACCACCGGTACTGGCTCCCGGGGATTGGCCGGATAAATAATGTCCATATACAGGGAGTCGCCTTCGGTATATCCGTCCGGGTAATTGTAGACCGTGGGGTCGTCCTTGAAATAAGCCACGTCGCGGGCTATGCGATAGCCCTCGAACAAAATATAGCTTCTGTAGTTAGAACAGTCGTTGAGCCCGCAAAAAGAGCCCGATTCCAATGCGTTATTAATAGCAATAATATCTCTGTTTATATTGAGAGAAACAGCCATACTACTGTGATTGGCGTAATCCAGCTCAATGACGCGGTAACCCTGCGCCAGCAACCAGGAAATATTATCGGCATTGCTGTACTGACCTATCTTGCCAAATCCGAGATTTTCGAGATATACCACAGTCATCGACTTACCTTTATAATCTTTTTGGGGCGACTCAGGTTCTGTAACAATATAGGGAATCGGTTCTCCGGCAAGGGGGCTGTTCCACTGGCCGGAAGCAGCGTTCAACGCTAAAGGAAGCAAAAACAAAAAGAGCGGAAAAACCATTTTTCTGCTCACCAAAGTGGCACAAGACTTTAATAAGACTTTCATAGCTAAGGGTTATACGATAAAACTTAAGTGCCGATAGGCACAGTGGATTAAAATAAGCGTAAATATGGCACAAAAATTTTTAAAAATCAATGCTCTGAGCAGTTTCTTTCAGAAAAAATCCGCCTGTTTTCCTGCTCATACAAAAATCGGAGCTCCGGCGCTTGTACAAGACGTAAGAGAAATCACTATATTTGTCGCATTCACGGCAAGCTTGTCACAAGCCGCACAAACCACGCAAGCAACGTAAACAACGCAAACAACACAAGCAACGTAAACAACGCAAACAACACAAACAACGCAAACAACACAAGCATACACCTAAAATTATAACATCTTACAAAAATTATTACCGGAATGAAACCAGCCATTTTCCCCTTAAGTCTCCTTTTTTCCCTGTTGATGCTTTTCAGCCTGAATCCCGCTCAGCTGCAAGCAAAAGAACTTACCAAAGCCAAAAACACTACAGTGCCTCTATACAGGCTTTTTGAAGCCTCGATAAGCAACAATAAAGCCTACCAAAATCGGTTTACAGACGTTGAACTTTTGGTCAGCTACCAGGCTCCTTCGGGCCGCCGGCTTGAATTTCGCGGTTTTTTTGACGGCGACGGCAAAGGCGGTGGCGATGCGCAAAACGGCAAGGTATGGAAAATGCGTTTTATGCCCGACGAAACCGGCATCTGGCAATACGAATACCGCTGGACCGACGACAGCCCGGGCGGTAAAGGCAGCTTCAACTGCACGGCCGAGGGTGCCGGCAAAGGCGTACTCCAAGCCTACAAAGAAAATCCTCACTGGTTTGCCTACAACGGCAGCGATCCCGTGTATTTAAAATCCTATTACGAAACCGGTCACGGCTCCATAGGCCAGGACTTCGACTGGATAAAGGAACATGTTTACGGCCGCCTGATAGAACACGGTTACAATCATTTACAGGTGAACTGGCTTTTGTCACTCTGCTGTTTTGGTCAATATTACAAAGACGGACCCGAACCCGAATGTTCCGATCTGACTTTATACGAAGAGGGCAAAGCCTCTTCTACCATGAACCTTGACGTCTGGAAACGCATGGAGCAACACCTGGGCTTTCTCAACAACAAAGACATCGGTGTGCATATGTTTTTGGGCGTGGACGGCAGCCGCAACGACGGTCCGGCCTGGACTGCTCTCAGTGCCGGAGAAAAAGATTTTTACGTCCGCTACATGGTAGCCCGCTTGGCTCCCTACGCCAATCTGGCCGGCTGGAATTACGTCTGGGAAGTACCCGGCAACCGGGAAGAACAGGAATTGGGCTTTGCCCGTCTGGTCAGCCAATACGATATATTTAACCACTTACGTACTTACGAGGACGAATTCCCGCGCGAACACTATTATCATTTGCCCGAATACAGCTTTGCTGCCATAGAGAATCACCAGATTGCCGCTCCCGGAAAAAATCTGGAACGTCATCTCTGGCGGGATGCCTGGACCCACCACATGGCCTGCCTGTTGGGTTACGCCGGGAAACCGGTGTTTATGAGCGAAGGCAACGCCCTATGGAGACGCTACTGGCATGAACGCACCGGCGCCACCCAGGACGACCTGCGTCGCTCGGCCTGGGCTTGTGCCACCGCAGGAGCTTCTTTCACCTGGAACGGACACGCCAGCGAATACGAACTCTTTGCTTACGGACCCGAAGGCCTGCCTTTCAGCGAAGACAACGAATTCAAACTCTCCGAAAATTACATAGACATTCTGACCCATGTGATGCGCAACGAAGTGGATTTCTATCGCATGAAACCCCACGACGAACTCCTGGCCCATCAGCAAGCTCTGCGAGTGTATGCCCTGGCCGAACCGGGACAACAATACCTGGTTTTCGCTCCCGACGGAGAAAGCTTTTCGCTGCAGCTCGAAGCCGGAGACTACAGCCGCTGTTGCTGGATAGACAGCAAGTCGGGCAAAAAGCAGGCATTGCCGCCAACGCAAAGCGCCGGCCCCGAACAAGCCAAGGCTTTTACGCCGCCCAACAAAGACACCGACTGGGTGCTCGTGGTTAGGAAATAATTCGAGGTTGGAAAACAGCTCGAGATTGGGAAACAGCTCAAGGTTAAGAAACAGCTCGAAGTTCGAAAATAAAACCCGGTTCGGAAACAGAAACCGAACGTCCGAATCGATAATCAGACGGGCAAGATACTGCCGTTTAAACGGACGGATGCTGCTTTTACCAGACTTCGTCGGCAATCAAAGGCCAGATTCTGTCCCGGTAGATCTTGCGAATCCCCTGCATTTGTTCCTCCGTCAGAGCAGGTAATTTCGTAGCCTGTACGTTGGATTGCACCTGTTCAGGCTTGGAAGCCCCGGGGATTACCGTGCTTACCTGGCTGAACATCAGAATCCATCGGAGCGCAAACGTCGATAAAGGCTGTCCGGCGGGGAACAATTTTTTGATTTCCTCTACAGCGGCCAAGCCTTGAGCGTAATCTACACCGGAAAAAGTTTCTCCTTTATCGAAAGCTTCGCCCTGACGATTAAATGTGCGATGGTCGTCTTTGCCAAAGCTGGTGTTTATTGTGAATTTACCGCTCAGTAAGCCGCTGGCCAGAGGCACCCGCACAATAATGCCGACGTCTCTTTGGGCTGCCCGGGCAAAAAAATCCTCTGCCGGCCGCTGTCTGAACATATTAAAAATAATCTGTACGGTGCAAACGTTGTCGTATTCGATGGCTTTGAGAGCCTCCTCCACCCTTTCGACACTAACCCCCAAATGTCTGATCTTGCCTTCTTTTTTGAGCGTATCAAACAAGGCAAAAATCTCCGGGCGATCATAGGTCTCAGTGGGAGGGCAATGCAACTGAATCAAATCGATGGTATCGAGGCCCATGTTTTTCAGGCTGTCTTCGACAAATTTACGCAAGACATCCACCTGGTAAGAGGCGTCTATATGAGGATTCAGTTTACGTCCGCATTTTGTTGCGACGTAAATGGTTTCGCTGCGGGAACGTAACAGTCTGCCTACTGCCTTTTCGCTCTCTCCGTCTCCATAAACATCGGCCGTATCGATGAAATTAATTCCCTCGTCGACCGCAGTATTTAAAACCGCATCGGCATTGCGGTGGCTGAAAGGGCTGCCCCATCTGCCACCTACCTGCCAGGTACCTAAGCTGATTTCTGAAATGTCAAATCCGGTTTTTCCTAGTCTTCGCTTGTTCATATTAGCTTGCTTAAATCAAATCAGCGCTTTCAGCGCCTCAAAAACCAAACCAGCCACCACCCTGGCCCCTTCGGGTTGGAAATGTGTATTGTCGGACTGTCCGTCGGGATAGGCTTCGTAAACGCCGGCGGGTAAATTCATAAAATAACGGCTGCTCACGTAGTCGCGGCCTATTTCGCTGAAGGCGTCCATCGACAGTTGATTCAGATCGATAAAAAAGACATCCATTTCTTCGGCCACTTCTTTGGCGGCTTGGGGATATTCGCCGTGAACATTTTCCAGACGGCCATCTTTCCAGGGATAATTGCGACAAACAGGAGTCAATATCACCGGAATGGCTTTTTTAGCCCTGGTTTGCAGCACATACATCCGTAAATATTCTTTGTAGCCTCCCACACTTACGTAACGTTCTACTTTGTCGACGGCGGCATCGTTGTGCCCAAACTGCATCAACACCAGATCGCCGGGTTTCAATTGTTCATAAACGGAGCGCCAGCGCCCTTCTTCGAAAAAAGAACGCGTACTGCGGCCTCCACGGGCACGATTATCGATCAGCACACTGTCTGAGTCGAATAAATGCTCAAAATTTTTGAGCTCCTCTTTAACAAATAACTCCTGAAACACCTGTCCCCAGCCGGTCACCGGATAACGGGTTTTGTAATAATCTTTGCCCGGATCGTAATTATTGGCGTAATCGGCCACGGTGGAATCGCCGATTAAAAAAAGGCGGGTTACTTGTTCTTGCTTCGAAGTACAGGCAAAAAACAAGACGGTCAGCAGGACAATAAGCAAATGGAATTTTTCTGTTTTGTGTGACATATATCTGGGATTTAAAGCCTCTAAATTACACAAAATTTCTGTTTTGTATTATTTCCATTTTGTAAATTAGCAGCCCCAAAAATTTTCAGACCAAAAAATAAAACAAAATGAGTTCGAAACTCAACTCTAAACACGATCTGCCGGGCAAAACCAGGGCCATTATCTCCGTAATTCTTAAAGGACTCGGACAAATCATGCTTCAGGAAAACAGCATTACCGGCTTACTGTTTCTGATTGGTATTTTCTACGGATCAATTGCTATGGGCTTTGCCGCGCTTTTAGCGACAGTATGCGGAACTGCCGTTGCTTATCTGCTAAAATATGACCATGCAGAAATCAATCAAGGACTTTACGGCTTCAATGCTGTTTTGTGTGCTATTGTCTTTGCAGGACCAAAAGTCAAGGATGGTATGTGGGTGTTGATATCGCTTATACTTGCTCTTGTTATCAGTCTGCTAATGCTCAAAATAGGAATTACAAAACTCACATTCCCATTTGTTTTAGCGACTTGGCTAACCTTATTTCTGAAGAATAAGATCTTTTTAAAAAAGTATGTAGCCTGTAACAAATAAGGGTTATTCAGTTTATTGAATTTGAAACTTAACACATTGCTTCATTTATTGCTTGAAGCAAACGAAGAAAAAAAAGAGGCTGTCTCAAAAGTGAAGACAGCCTCTCTTTAAGAATTTATCAACTTTTATTTTGAGAAATTGTATCCTGTCCAACTGAAAATATTGGTTGGGCAACCTGTATTACCTGCTTCAATCTTAACATTGGGAGTTTCAGCTTTAGCATTAATCTCCTTACCTGCGTTGGGATTTGTTAGGGAATTGGTTAAGCTGATGCTTGAGCTTGTGTCGCCATCACCTTTTTTGTCTGTTAAGTCAATCAAGTCGCCTGTTGCTCCGGTACCTTTTACAAGAGCATTAACGATAGTAGCTTTTGCGCCGCGGCGTACTTTGATAACGTCCTGCATTTGCGTGGTTTTATCGTTGTTGTGGTCCAAACGCAAATCGATGGTCATATTTTCAACCCTAAAGTTCGACTGATTGGTGTCGTCTTTGTAGTTTCCGTCGAAATTTCCGTCGGCTTCAATACCCCGTGGGTCGGATTCACTGCTTGTAAATCCTTGTTCCCAGATACCATAGGCATTCTTAAGTGTTCCGTTATAACCTTGGGTAAAGTCGAACATATCGTCGTCGGTATTTACTACCAATAAGTTGGTAACATTTACAGAGCCTCCAAAAAATTCAATCCCGTCGTCGGCACATTCATACACAAAGACGTTTTCGATTTTGGTTCCATTGCCTACTCCGTTCAGGGTAAGACCATTGTGCTCGATGTCTGCACTGGAACGTGCTCCGGTCGATTCTAAAATCAAATAAGTGATTGAGCCGGAATTGTCGTTTGTTTTGTTACCTCCGTATGAGTAATCGTTATTAATTTCGGTTTTTGCTTCCTGCTGCGAACTGGTAAGCGGTGCATATCCGTTAATGATGAGTCCGCCCCAGAACCCTTCTACCGGTTTTGTTGTTTTTCCAACCATTTTTACAGGTTTTTCAGCCGTACCTTCTATAAAGATTTTTCCTCCTTGTGCCACCAAAATATAATTACCGAATCCTTCTTCGGCAACTATCTTTGTGCCTGCGGGGATGGTGATGGAACCTCCTTTTTCTACAATGAAAGCACCGGCTAGTGCGTAGGTTTTACTGGCATCGAGTGTTACCTCGTGTGTCAAATTTCCGCGAAGTACTCCTTCTTCGATCAGGATATCGATTGGTTCCTTCACTTCTTTTTCATCACATGAGTTGAATAACAAAGTGCTTGCTACAACTGCCAGCATTAAGTTCATAAAATACTTTTTCATTTTGTTCATTTTTAAATTGTTAAAATTGTTTTGGTTATCTATTGGTTGTTTATAAATCATAAATCATATGCCAGTCCCAGGCTTACATTAATCCCTTTCTGGAATTGACTTAAAATCTCGTTGTGAGTGCCGTCACTATTTTCACGGGTAAGTAGGAAAGTTGAATTAAGCAGGTTGGATGCTTTTAGTTTGATAGTCAGATGACGGCTGATTCTTGAAAGCGAAACAAAGTCTAAGGTCGGTGCTCCGCTCTCCATAATGTTTTTATACCCCTGTGCCCCAATGGTATGCACCCGGCTACTAAAATAGTTAAACACCAAAGAATTGGTTATGTTTACATAATCGTAGCTATAGTTATAAGCCAAGTCAAAATTGATAATAAAAGGGGATGCTCCTTCCAATTGCACGTTACGTGGTGGGGTGTTTATAGCTTGCAACAGCAGATTTGAATAAATGTAAGATGCATTTAATCCCGCAGAGAGTTTATTCCTTTTGTCTTTAACTAAGCTTGAAAAATTAAAGATGTCTTTTCTGATTTCCAATTCAGCTCCTGCCACGGTAGCGAATTCCGCAATATTTTTGTAGGTCAGAAAACCACCGGAACTGGCTCCGTCGATTCGACCGATCGGGTTGAGAATATGTTTGTAAAAACCGTTTAATGTGATGATTTCAGACGTGCCGATGTAATAATCCCATTTTAAATCGAGGTTATAATTTTCGGACGGTTTGATATTCCGGTCACCTTGACTTGTAAAACTTATATTTACGTACTGATAGGGTGAAATTTCTTTGGATTGCGGAAGCGTATAAGTCTTGCTTAGCCCCATGCGGATTGAATTTTTGTCGTTCACATCGTACTTCAAATTCACGGATGGAAGTACATACAACTTGTTATTTATACCAACCTTGCCTGCAGGAAGTATCTCAATGTCGTAATCCAAATTCAAATCAACCAAATCAACCTTCACTCCGGCATTGGCTGTCAGTTTGGATGCCAGTTGATAGTTTATTTCAGCGAAGGGCGAATTGATCCATTTTGTCACTTGGTACTTGTTGTTATAACCTTTTCGCATCGAAAACCGTCCTTCCGTATAGTTTTGCTTATTATAAGCAGCATCAAGATGCAGGTCGTCTGCCTGATACTGACCGCTGACTGCAGTAAACACATATTCCAACGCGTCAAAATTATCTAACACATATCTTCCATTATATCCGATATTGAAATTGGATTTTTTGCTGTTAAACTTATCGTTCAGCTCATAGCTCAGGTTTAATTTCAAATTGAAATCATTTTCCTGGAGCAGTGAATAAAACCTTTTCTGGCGGTCACTGCCGGTGAAAAAATAGAACTCTCCCAATCCTTTGGTCAAATAATTTTCACGCCTGTCGGGTTCAGAGCCGGTTACATTATTATAGGAAATACCGGCATTGAATTTTGTTCTGTCGTTCAACTGCCATTCGGTTGATAATTGATTGACAATAAGCGTATTGTCGTTGGTTTGTTGTCGTCTTAGAAAACCCAGGTAGCGGT
>Ga0255346_1004432_pt1 | contig 15368 bp, 12 predicted proteins | sample wastewater_treat_FD_194410 | JGI IMG/M metagenome (GOLD analysis project Ga0255346, IMG submission 194410) | Wastewater microbial communities from Lulu Island WWTP, Vancouver, Canada - plant22 | ecosystem: Engineered > WWTP > Wastewater > Unclassified | place: Canada: Vancouver, British Columbia... | reverse complement strand
AAGAGGAGAGCGAGCCTTAAAACTTTAAGCAAGCTTTCCTCGCCGGGAAAAGCTTTAAGTGTTTTCTTAAAGTAACTTATCCCAGCTAAATAATTTATCTTCATCAGGGAATTTTAGATGTTTATCATATAAACTATCATTAAGTTTTATTAATTTTATAAATCTAAGGCTTTAATTAAAATGGCAGAAATTAAAATATCATTCATTACAGAAAGAATGATTAAAGGCCACGGAGTTGATTTAGTTATAGATAGACTTGCATCAGGTCTTTCTAAGAAGGGTTATAAGTGCACGGTTTATTGTAATCAAATTGACACTGAATTTCAAGTACAAAAAGATTATGAAATTTTAAAACTGCCATTAATTAACGCAAAAAACATAATTGAACTTAAAAACAAAGTAAAAAAATTAAAAATCATTTTTAATTCAAAAGACATTGATATATTTATAATAAACACTTTTCCTTATTTTAGCCTTGCAGGACTTTTAAAAAACCCAGTTATCTCTATTAATTATGGGGTAATTTCAACAAAAGGTCTTCCCTTAAAAAGAAAGCTTTTTTATAAATACATGAATTTTACTCAAAATAATTTTTATTTTCCAAAATCTAAAAAAGTAATTTGTATTTCAAAATATCTTTACGAAAAGCTACCTTTAAGGGTTAAAAAGAAGTCCACTTATGTTTATCTTGGCTCAGACCATTACAGAAAGCTTGCCAAGGAAAATAATAATCAAAATAATTTAAAGGCCAAAACAGCAGAGTTTAGAAAAAAAATGGGTGTTGAGGAAGATGATATCTTGCTACTTTATGTTGGAAGATTAAATCCAGTTAATCAGCCTTATAAAGGCGTAAGAGAGCTCATTAGTTTATTTAAAGAATTAAGAAAATCAAATAATAAAATTAAGCTACTTATGGTTGGGTATGGATCAAAAAATGATGAAATTGCCCTAAGAAACGAAGGTATTCTTGTTATTTCTAATGCACCTTTCGAAGTGATGCCTATAATATACAGTGCTTCAGATATTTACACTACCTGCACTAAATGGGAAGGGTTTGACCTACCTATTGTTGAAGCTCAAAGTTTTGGCAAACCCTCAGTTTGTTATAATATCTGTGCTCATCCAGAAATAAGTATAGACTCTCAAACTGGTTTTCTTGTTAATTCCAAAGAAGAATTTTTAAAAAGAGTATTAGAGCTTTCAAGTAATAAAAATTTACTAAAACAAATGAGCCAAAATTGTATTAATTTTTCAAAGAAATTTACTTGGGACAAGACGGTACAAAAGTATGATAATATTATAAAAGAAGTTTTAGCAGGCAATAAAATTAAAGACTTGGGGCAAAAGATGGAATTAATAAATAACGAACCTTTAAATAATTTGACTAAACATTATGAAAAAATACCAGAAATATCAGTACTAATAATTAATTATAATTCTTCTTACGAATGCCTTAAAGAATGCATCCAGTCACTTAAAAACCAGACTTATAAAGATTTCAAGATAATTATTGTAGACAACAACAGCCAAAATGACACAATAGATTTAATAAATCTTGATAAAGACGTCCAAAATAACACACCACCTTATATAAAAATTATTAAAAATAAATCAAATGAAGGCTTGGGTAAAGCAATAAATAAGGCGCTATCAGAAATAAAGTCAAAGTATGTTTTAATATCTAGTTTTGATGTTGTGTACGACATTAATTTTCTTGAAGATATTCTTTCAGGTTTTAAAGACCTTGATGACAAATATATAGGGCTTGCTCCAAAAATTAAATTTTTTTACAATAAAGACTATATAGAGAGTGTTGGTACATATCTTGATACTTCTCTATATGATAACTATCAGGGAATTGGCCAACTTGATCTTCATCAATATGACATCCCAGAAGATATCTTTGGGGTTTCATTTACAAGCGCGTTAATAAAAACAGAAGCTTTTGGTGAAAATAAAGTCGGTGCTGTGGAAGAAAATTTCTTTTTATTTTATGAAGATTTTGATTTTTGCTATCGCGCAAATCTCTTTGGATATAAATTTAAGTCCTGCCCAGAAGCTATCGTGTATCACAGATACTCTTACAATTTTAGAGATGAGACAACTGCGTTTGAGACAAAATACTACTATAAAAGATTAAATCTTTTAAAAATGATGTATAAAAATTGTGAGGAAAAGACAATAAAACGTTTGTTACCCATAGAATTAAGTATAATGAAAAGTAATTTAAAAGACAAAAATCTAAGAAAAGTTTCAAAAAGAATCTTAAATGACTTTAAAAAAAGTAAGAAATTACTTTTAAAGCAACGTGAAATAATCCAGCTTCAAAGGCTAGTAAGTGATGATGATATATTTAAATTTTGTTGGGGTGAGAATAATTTCTTTGATGTTGTCCGCAATGAGCCAAAATATGATATTAAAAATTTAACTAGAACTTATCAAAGGCTCTATGTAATAACTGGAAGCAATAAATATCTTGAATATGTAGATTACTTATCAAATTTAGAAGTAACAAAATTTATATTTGATTCTAAAATACTTAGACAAAAACTACATAACAAACTTGAAAATGAACCTATAAGTGTTCATGAATTTATAGATAAGCTTTAAAATATGAAAATTGGAATTGATGTCTCAACTGTATTAAATTTTGGCATAAAAGTTGGATCGGGAAGATATATAATCAATTTGGTTGATTCTCTTCTTTCACTTGAGGATAACAAAGTTTCCCAAGAGATAGAAAAAACCACATCAAGAACAAGAACAAATCAAAAGAAAGTAAAGGATAATAATACTTTTATATTTACTGGAAGATATTTTAATAATGAAAACCTTCATTTATTTAAAGAGCTAAAAGATAAATATCCAAAGTTAGATATTAAATATCGCTTTTTTGCTTCCAGCGAAGAAAAAATTAAAAAATGGGACGACAGAAATTTTCCTCCCCTTGAATTTAAAGGATTTAAATCTGATATACTTCATTGCCCTGATTATTTAATACCGCCAACTTTAAACAAAAATATAATTCTTACAATACATGATTTATCTTTTTTTAGATTTCCACAGTTTAATTTTGACTGGTTTATAAAAAAATATCAGAAGGTAACACTTGAAAATGCAAAAAGAGCAAAAATTATTATTGCTGACTCATATTCAACAAAAAATGATATTATGAAATTTATGGGAATTGAAGATAGCAAAATTCATGTTGTTTATCTTGCACCTGATAAAAAGTTTAGAATACTTGACAAAAATGAAATTAATCTAAGCACGCTTGAAAAATATGGTATAAATAAAAACTTCATTTTAAGTGTAGGAACAATAGAACCAAGAAAAAATTTTAAAACCCTGATAAGAGCTTTTGACTTATTCAAAGAAAAAAACAAAATTGCAAAAACTTATAAACTTGTAATAGTAGGTAAAACTGGTTGGAAAAGTGAAGAAACTTTTGAGGCATATAATAATAGCAAAAATAAGAAAGACATAATTTTTACAGGAGAAATACCTGATGACGATTTACTGCAATTATATAACTGTGCAAGTTTATTTGTTTATCCAACTATTTTTGAGGGTTTTGGACTACCTATTCTTGAAGCTATGGCATGTGGAATTCCTGTAATAGCCTCAAATACGTCTTCTATTCCTGAAATCCTAAATCATGATAATCTACTTTTTAACCCTTTTGATGAAAATGAAATTTCACGCAAAATAAATAACATACTTTCAACACCACATCTAAGAGAAGAAATTAGAGACTTATGCATAAAAGAGGTATCAAAATTTAGCTGGCAAAAAACTGCACTTGATACATTTAGGGTATATAATTTATGCTTTAATAAATAAAAAAATTATAAGCATCTAAAATTCCATGGTAGCAGTAAAAACAAAACTTTAAGGGCTAGGATGAGTTACTTAAAGAAAACCATTTGAAGGCAAAGCGGGCATGGTTCCTCTTTCAAGAGGAGAGCGAGCCTGAAAACTTTAAGCAAGCTTTCCTCGCCGGGGAAAAGCTTGCGTGTTTTCTTTAAGTAACTCATCCTAGCCAAATAATTTATCTTTATCACAGAATTTTAGATGCTTATAAAAAATTAAAGATTTTAAATTACTAAATACTTATGAAAAAAATAACTTTTTACCTAACATTACCAAAGATTTATTTGTCTTTTTTACTAAAAAGACAAAAATGTGGCTATTTACCAATAAAACTTTGGATAGAAACCACAAGTAGATGTAATTTGGAATGCAGGCTATGTGCAAACAAAGATTTGCCCTTAAACCAAAAAGGAGATTTAAGTTTTGAGCTTTATAAGAAAATAATTGATGAGGCTAAAAATTTTGTTTTTGACATAAATCTTTTTCATAGAGGTGAGCCACTCTTAAATAAGGATTTAATTAAAATGATAGGATATGCAGAAAATAATAATTTAAAAACAAGGCTACACACAAATGCAACAATACTTACCCAAGAGATATCAAAACGTCTTATTTTGTCAGGGCTTGATTTCATTTCTTTTTCTTTTGATGGATATAGCAAAGAGACCTATGAAAAAAACAGGATTGGCGCAGATTTTGATACAACTCTTCAAAATATAATTAATTTCTTAAAAATAAAAAAGGAGCTAAAATCAAAAACTCCCTACACCGTAATTCAAATAATGGAATTTGATGAAAATTTAACAACAGAAGATTTTAAAGCTCAAAAAATAAGTTTTATAAATAATTTTAAAAATCTTCCTCTTAATAAAATCATAATAAGAAAACCCCATAACTGGGGAGGCTTAATTAAAATTAAAGATAAAAATTTAGCTGACATAAATTTAAGTAATAATATAAAATGCGGTGGCATAAAAAATAAGTATAAATTAACCAGAAAGGCTAATTTAACTCATTCAACATGCACATTCCCATGGTATTCCCTTACTATATTTTATGACGGAAAGGTTTACTTATGCCCACAAGATTTTAATGGCAAAATTTTAATTGGAGATGTGAGCAAAGATTCTATTCAAGACATATTTAATAACGAATTAATACAGAAAGTAAGATTGAAATTTAAAAATAACAATATAAATGACTTGAGTCCTTGTAATAAATGTGACAGAATTTTAAGAAAAACTTTATTAGGTGTCCCTACTGAATATTTAAGATCTTTTCTTAATACTAAATAATAAATAAAAACTTTATAAAATTATAAATACTTATATAAATAAGGCATAAGAAAAACTAAAAAGAAATAAAAAAAAATGGGAATTAAAGATAAATTTAATATTTTAATAAAGAAAAGTAATTTATCCCTTAAACAAAGTGAAAGGAATAGATAAAAGTGAAAATTTTAGTAACAGGAGGAACAGGTTTTACAGGAAGTCATCTTGCAAAAAAACTTTTAAGTGAAAATAACGAAGTAAGAGTACTGGCAAGACCAACAAGTAAAACAGATGAGCTTAGAAAGCTTGGCATTGAAATTATAACTGGGGATATCAGAGATAGAGATAAAGTTTTTGAAGCCGTAAAGGGGACAGAAAAAGTATTCCATGTAGCTGCAGCTTACAGAGAAGCTTATGTTGATGACAAGTTCTACTGGGATATAAACTATAACGGCTCTGTGAATGTTTTTGATGCGTGTCTTAAATATGATGTTTCAAGAGTGGTTCATACAAGCACAATTGGAGTGGTTTCAACAGTAAAAAATCCACCTTCAGATGAGAAAGAACCTTACAGCCCAGGCGAAGGTGATGCTTATCAGCAATCAAAATGCAAGGCAGAAATTGAAGCCTTAAGGTATGTAAGAGAAAAAAATCTACCTCTTTCAGTCATAAGGCCTACAGCAATTTATGGTCCAGGTGATTTTAGACTTTATAAGATGTTTAAAATGATTGCAAAAAAGCGATGGATTTTTATTGGAAATGGGAAAGCTTATCTTCACTTAGTTTATATCGATGACTTAGTTGATGGATTTATTCTTTGCTCAGAAAATAAGGAAGCAATTGGAGAAGTGTTTATTATAGGCGGCAATGAGTATGTAACTCTAAATGAACTTTCAAAACTAATTGCACAAGAATTCAATGTCAAACCACCAAAAATTCACATACCTTATACACCGGTTTTTTGGGCTGCAGCTTTAACAGAGCAAATATATAAATTATTCAATATAAAAAAACAACCCCCCATTTTTAAAAGAAGAGTGGCATTCTTCAAGAAAAGCAGAGCTTTTAGTATAGAAAAAGCAAAAAAAATTTTAGGATACAGCCCTAAAATTGATTTAAAGACTGGAATTCATCTAACAGCACAGTGGTATATTGAAAACGGGTATATTAAAATTTAAAGAATTTGCATCAAGATTAGGTAAGATTAAAAGAATAAAATAAAGCAAGAAGTTATAGATAAAAAAAAGAAAAATTATTACAGATATCATAAAATTAATTATTATAGAACTAGAAAAAAGAAAGCAAAGTTCATGGCAAATATAAAAATTTTCAATAAATTAAGAGAATTTTATAGGAAAAGAAAAAAAGCAATAAATCTTACTTTGCGTTTGATTATAAGCCTTAGCCTCATAATTTATCTTATTTTTTCACAATTTAAAGATTTTCAAACTATTGTTTCAACCTTAAAAGATATAAACATTCCTTTAATTATTTTATCTGCTCTAACACATGTATACGGAATTTGGATAACCGCTTTTAGGCTTCAAGCCTTGCTTAAAACACAAAATGTATACCTGCCCATATCTTTTCTTTCAGCTTCAACAGTGGTTGGTATGTTTTTTAATAATTTCCTTCCAACGACTGTTGGCGGAGATATATATAGAGGCTATGATGTTACAAAAAGATCTGGCTTTCCTCTTAGTTCATCTATCTCTGTAATTGTAGTTGAAAGATTTTCTGGAATAGTAGCATCAGGAGTATTTGCAATTGCAGCCTTATTTTTAGGATTTACAACAATAGGAGGACAATCAATCGTGATTCCTATTGTTATTGTGGTTATTTTAATTGTTTTAGTTTTTTTCCTTATTTTAAATCCAAATGTTCTTGGTTTAGAGAAACTTGCTAAGAGATTTAAGCCAATAGCAAAACTACTTGAAAAATTGCAAAATGTTTATACCACCCTGTTATCATTTAAAAAATTTAAGTTGGTTCTTGCTAAAGTAATGTTTTATAGTTTTACTCTTCAATTTTCTGTTATTCTTAATTACTGGCTTGCATCAAAATCACTTGGTATTGATCTAAGTCTTGTTTCTTTTATTTTTATAGTTCCGGTAGTCACAATAATCGCTATGCTCCCTATTTCTCTTGGGGGTATAGGTCTAAGAGAGGGATCAGTTGTTCTTTTAATGGTCGCTTTGGGTGCGCCAAGTGAAAAAGCAACAATGTGTTCTTTGCTTTTATTTGCAATGTTAATTGTGCTCTCAATTATTGGCGGTATTATATATGGATTAAGACCTTTTTTAGCTAAAAAAGAAAGGGAGAGGGTGCTTTAGTCTTATAAGTATCTAAAATTCCATGATAAAGATAAATTATTTAGCAAGGATACAGTTACTTTAAGAAAGCACGCAAGTTTTCCCCCAGCAAGGTAAAACTTGCTTAAAGTTTTAAGGCTTTATCTCTCCTCTTAAAAGCGGAACCATGCCCGCTTCGCCTTCAAATGGTTTTCTTAAGGTAACTCATCCTAGCCCTTAAAGTTTTGTTCTTATTGCTATCATGGAATTTTAGATACTGACTTAGTCTTTAATTTTATGATATTTTATGTAAAATGTAGTAGAATAATATAAGAATATTTAATTTTGCTTTTTTGAAAATTTTTACTGGGGGTGCCTATTTTGGCTGAGAGACTTAACTAGAAGTCGACCCTTTGAACCTGACCTAGATAATACTAGCGTAGGAAAGTAAATATTAAGTTTAAATTTAAATTAATATTTATAGAAAAACTATCAGTTATGTTATCTAGCTGATAGTTTTTTTATTATTGAAATAGCTTAAGTTTTAGTTTTATAGTGTTATATCTATCAGGCTTTGTGCTTTTATTTGTTTTTTTAATAAGCTTCTTAACTTCATAGCTATAAAATATAACTCTTAGAGAGGAATAGGGAAAAATAAGATTTTGTGCAAATAAAGGTAGTATAAAAAAATAATATAAAAAATAAAAAGGGGAAAATAAGAAACAGAAAGGAATATAAGAAGAGCATTATGAACACGGAAATTAATATCTCTGGTAATACCAACTGCGATTTTAGTGCATCTAGCTACTTAGAGAAAGTTAGACAAAAAAAACCATTAGTTCATCACATAACAAATTGGGTAACAATATATGATTGCGCTAACATTACTAGAGCAATAGGGGCTTTACCTGTTATGGCACATGCCAGGGAAGAAGCAGCTCAAATGGCTTCAATAGCTGATGCATTAGTTTTAAATATAGGAACTTTAACAACCGACCTAGTGGAGTCAATGATTCTTGCAGGAAAAGCTGCAAACAAAAAAGATATACCAGTAATTTTAGACGCAGTAGGTGCAGGTGCAACAGATTTTAGAACTAAAACGGTAAAAGAAATATTAAAAAATGTAAAAGTCTCTGTGCTTAAAGGAAATTCATCTGAAATTGGAACAATAGCAGGAGCCGAGGCAGAAACAAAAGGTGTAGAAGCAATATCAGTAAAAGGAAATTTAATTGAAATAGCAAAAAATTTAGCAATTAAAGAAGGGCTCATAGTAGTTATAACTGGAAAAGAAGATATTATTTCAAATGGAATTAACACTTGCATTTGTAAAAATGGACATGTTATGCTTTCAAGATTTGTAGGAACAGGTTGCATGGCTACCTCGATAATTGGAGTATTTTCTGCAGTAGAAAAAGATTTTGTTGCTACTGAAGTAAAAAATTATGCACAAAATTATTTATTCTCATCTGCAGCAGCCTTATGTTGCTTTGGCATAGCTGGGGAACTTGCTGCAAAAAAAGCTAGTGGGCCAGGATCATATAAAATTAATTTTTTCGATGAAATATATAACCTTAACAAGGAACTGGTAGATAAATTAAAAAAGATAGAAAAAGCTAGTTAAAATTATTTAAAAAAAATCAAGCAAAATAAATAAAAATGAAAGCATCTAAAATTCCGTGATAAAGATAAATTATTTAGCAAGGATACAGTTACCTTAAGAAAACACGCAAGTTTTTCCCCCAGCGGGGAAAACTTGCTCAAAGTTTTAAGGCTACGCTCTCCTCTCTTTAGAGATGGACCATGCCCGCTTCGCCTTCAAATGGTTTTCTTAAGGTAACTCATCCTAGCCCTTAAAGTTTTGTTTTTTGCTATCGGGGAATTTTAGATACTTATATAAAAGTAAAAATCATTTTTTCATAGCTTAGTAAAAAATTAAATAGTAATTAATGAAATAAATAATAAAAAATGAGAGGCAGTAAAGTTAAATGATAAAAAAAGAATTGTTAAATAATATAGATTTGTATTTTATAACAGACTCTAATTTAACCAAAAAAGGAATATTAAATGACGTGAAATCTGCAATTAGCGCAGGAGTTAAAATAATTCAGTATAGAGAAAAAGAAGGAACTACAAGAGAAATGTTTAGCAAGGCAAGCGCAATAAAAAATATGTGTGTTAAGGCTAATGTTTTGTTTATTATAAATGACAGAGTCGATATTGCATTAGCAACTGATGCTGACGGCGTGCATCTTGGGGATGATGACATGCCTTATCATGTTGCAAGAAAACTGTTAGGCAAAAATAAAATTGTTGGACTTACTATTCATGACCTAAATGAAGCAAAAAACGCCGAGGTAATGGGAGCAGACTATATTGGAGTAAGCCCCATATTTAAAACCACTACCAAAATAGATGCTGGCACTCCAAAAGGATTAAATTTAATAAAAGAGATAAAAAATAATATATCAATCCCTTTTGTAGCAATTGGAGGGATAAACGAAGATAATATAAAAAGCGTTCTTAATGCTGGAGCAAAATCAGTAGCTATAATCTCAGCTATTATCAGTAAAGAAAATGTCAAAGAGGAATGCAAAAAATTCATAGATATAATTTTATCTTATAAATCTTACAAAAATTCTTGCAATAAAGATTAAAACAAATAAATTAATAAAAATAAAATAAATAAAGGAGAGTTGACATAAATGACACAATTAGATGAAGCAAAAATAGGAAAAATTACGGAAGAGATGAAAATAACAGCTACTAGCGAGGGTGTTAGCCCAGAGTATATAAGAGAGCACATAGCTAATGGCAGCATAGTCATCCCATATAATAAAATACATAAATCAATGAGCAAAATATCAGCAATAGGAATGGGCTTAAAAACTAAGGTTAACGCTAATATTGGAACTTCTTCAGAACATTGTTTCATGGATGAAGAATTAGAAAAATTAAAAGTTGCCATAGAAGCAAAAGCAGATGCAGTTATGGATTTGAGCACTGGCGGAGATATAGATAAAATGAGAAAAATCATAATAGAAAACTCCACAGTTCCAGTTGGCACTGTCCCTATTTATCAAGCAGCAATAGAAGCCTCAGACAAAAAGGGAATAGTTAATATGAGTGAGGAAGAAATTTTTGATGTAATTGAAAAGCATGCCGCAGACGGTGTAGATTTTATGACTGTTCATTGTGGTGTTACTATGCAGTCTATTGAAAGATTAAAAAATCAAGGAAGAATTATGAACATTGTTAGTAGAGGCGGCGCTTTTCTTACAACTTGGATGCTGCACAATAATAAAGAAAATCCACTTTTTGAAAATTATGATAGGCTCCTTAAAATAGCTAAAAAATACGATGTGACACTTAGTTTAGGTGATGGATTAAGACCTGGCTGTATTTCTGATGCTACTGATAGAAGCCAAATACAAGAAACTATAATTTTAGGTGAATTAGCACAAAGAGCTTTAAATGAAGGCGTCCAAGTAATAATAGAAGGTCCTGGCCATACGCCACTTAATCAAATTGAAGCAAACATACTTTTAGAAAAGAAAATTTGTAATAATGCGCCATTTTATGTATTAGGCCCCCTGGTTACTGATATAGCTATGGGCTATGACCATATAGCAGCTGCTATTGGAGGAGCTATTGCCGCTCATTATGGAGCTGATTTTTTATGCTATCTTACACCATCTGAACATCTAAGACTTCCTACTGTAGAAGACGTAAAAGAAGGAGTGATTATTACTAAAATTGCAGCTCATGCAGCAGATATATCTAAAGGAGTTAAAGGAGCAATAGATTTAGACATAGAAATGGCAAAAGCAAGAAAAAATCTTGATTGGGAAAAACAAATAAGCCTTTCAGTTAATCCCATAAAAGCTAGGAAAATGAGAGAGGAAAGTAAAATCACCAGTAACAAATGCACCATGTGCGGAAAATACTGTGCTATTGATGTTTTAAGGGAATACTTAAATACAGATAAAATAAGTTGCAAATAAGTTTAGAATAATTATTTAAGAAAGAACTAACTAAGAACTAACTAATTAAGGAGTACTAAAGGTGAACATAAGTGAAATAGGTGGTGAATTTGGACTCATAGAAAGAATTACAAGAGATCCAGCAAGCAAACAAATAATAAAAGGCATAGGTGATGATGCTGCAGTTGTAAGATTTAACAATAATTATCTTATTTTTACTATAGATTCACAAGTTGAAGGCGATCATTTTTGTTTTGATTATTTCACCCCAGAACAAATTGGCAAAAAAGCAGTTGAAGTGAATGTTTCTGACATTGGAGCTATGGGTGGTAAGCCAAAATTCTTTTTAGTATCGCTTATTATTCCAAAAACAACTGAAGTGGAAATCATTGAAAATATTTATAAAGGTTTTTGGAAGATTTGTTCTAAGTATGACATTGAAATCATAGGCGGCAACATAGCTCATGGTAAACAACTAATTATTGATATATCCATGATTGGGGAAGCACCAAAACAAAACTTAAAATATAGGTCAGATGCAAAACCTGGAGACGCTATAATGGTGAGTGGCTACCTTGGTTCCAGCACAGCAGGATTAAACCTTTTTTTAAATAAAATTAGTGGTTTTGATGAAGTAAAAAGAAAATATCTTGAGCCAGAAGCAAAATTTCATAAAGTTGAGCCATTTCTTCAATATATAAATGCAATGATAGATGTTTCAGATGGTTTGGCATCCGAAGTTACTAGAATATGTGAACAAAGCAAAACAGGAGCTATAATTTATGGAGATTCTGTTCCAATAGAGCCAATTACTCGAGAAGCCGGAGCTGCGTGCCATAAAGATGCTCTTGATTTTGCTTTGTATGGAGGAGAAGACTTTGAATTAGTTTATACAGTATCGGAAAAAAATCTAGATAAAGTTAAGGGTTTTGTAGTGGGAAAGATAACTGACGAAAAAACAATAAAAATATTAAAAAATGGAAAAGAAGAAATACTAACTGGCCACGGTTATGATCATTTTTTAAACAATGTAAATATATAGCAATAAATGTATGTGCACGCAATATTGGACAAAATAAATATATAAGACGAATATATAAATTAAACTATCAAAATTTTTACTTTTTTATCTCTTTTTTGGGTCTTGCTTCTATATAATCTTTTAGAGCTTCTTTCCAATGCCTTAAATCTTTTAGTCCTATTTCTCTTAGCCTTTTGTTATCAAGAACTGAATAAGCTGGCCTTTTTGCCTTTGCTGCAAATTCATCCGTGGCAACAGGTTTGACATTTGGACTTAGCCCCACTAATTTAAAAATTTCAAGGGCAAATTCATACCAACTACAATAACCAGAATTTGTCATATGATACAAGCCATACTTATTTGTATATATAAGTTCATATAACTTTTCAGTTACATCTTTGGTGCTTGTAGGCGTCGTAATTTGGTCGTTTACTACTGTAATATTCTCCCCACACTCTGCAAGTTTAATCATCTGCTCAACAAAATTACTTCCTTTCTCAAAGCTTCCAGCATACCCATAAAGTCCACAAACTCTTAAAAGATAATACTTCTTAAGCATATATCTTAAAATATATTCACCTGCGAGTTTAGATATGCCATAAACACTTATAGGACCAGGACAATCATCTTCTGTATAAGGATTATTTCTTTTTTCATCAGCCCCAAAAACAAAATCAGTGCTAAAATGAACCAAAGGCGTGTCAAGCTTCAAACAAACATTACATAAGTTTTTAACACCTATAGCATTTACAGCAAAAGCGCTCTCAGCTTCATCTTCACATAAATCCACCCTGTTAAATGCAGCAGTATTAATTACAATATCTGGTTTAATCTTAGATAAAACAACATCACATTTCTTGGGCAAACATACATCAATATCATCCTGAGTAAGCCCTATTACTTCTTCACCTTTTTTGCTGAAATAGCTAAAAACATCTGTGCCAAGCTGACCATTAGAACCTATTAGTGCTATTTTCAATGCTACTCCAGACTTATATTTTTTAATTAAAGACTTATATTATTAATTTTTGATAAATTGAGGCTACTTTAAAAAAAGTAATATATCTACATAAAATTTGTGCCATGATAGGCCAGCCTCAAGTTTTTTATACCATATAATATTTATAATTCTTCTTACGTCAAGACCCTCAAGGTCACGGTCGTTGTAATAAAGACAGATAATATTTTGATAGCCCTATTTGGCAAGAGCCTTCATCTCGCCAAGTATTCTCATATAGCATCCCCTGTCTGTAAAAAAGGAGTTGGAACAATATTTAATACTTTTATTTTTCTCATCCATTTTATATTTGTTTTTTTACTCACTTTTGCATACAGTTTATATAATAGTCCTTATCACCGATTTCTTGTAATATTTTCAGTAAATAATATTATATTATCTGCATAAGGAAAACAGTAATTTTTTTCTAATTTTTCTAAAGAAAAAATAATTATGTATTGTAATTTACTTTTTAGTAAACTATAATACATAACTATGTATAACTCATTACAACAGAGAGAGGTATTTCATCTGGAATTCCTAAGATGGTTTAGCCGAAAGGTTGATTTTCGGCACTATGCCTTAAAAGGTGGGGTAAATATGCGGTTTTTCTTCGGTAGTACAAGATACTCTGAAGATATGGACCTTGACCTTACTGAAGTAAGAGTAGATATTATTCAGGATATAGTGCTGCAAATATTTAAATCACAAAATTTTGTTGATAACTTAAGACCTTACGGCATACAGAGTATTTCTGTTCCTGATATGGCAAAAGCAAAACAAACTGAAACAACACAAAGATTTAAAATACATCTTATAACTTTTGCAGGAGAAGATCTTTTTACCAAAGTTGAATTTTCAAGAAGGGGCTTAAAAGAAGGGATTGTGCCAAGCTCTGTGTTGGATTCTGTACTTCGTACCTATAAGCTAATGCCTATAATAGTTCCCCATTATAATGCTGTGGCTGCAGCTTTACAAAAAATAAGTGCACTTGCCTTAAGGCCAGCAGTCCAGGCTAGGGATATTTTTGATTTATATATTTTAAGTACTAAGATTACCGATTACGAAATAAATAATTTGAAGGCACCTAAAAAAGAGAAACTGGAACGGGCATATGAAAATTTGTTTTCTGTAACTTTTGAGCAGTTCAGGGACAGCGTAGTGTCCTTTTTAGCACCTGATGAGCAAGCAAGTTATAGTTCTTCGCTGTTTTGGGATGAAATAAAATTAAAAGTAGCAAATCTTTTAGAAAAATTTATAAAAAGATATGGTTAAAAAATCCATTTTAACATTTACAAAAAAGTTAAACAGGCCTGTATTTACCACCAGGGAAGCCGCAATGCTTTCAGGCAGTTCGCTGTCCAATGCCTCAAAAATGCTCCAGACTCTTGAAAAAAAAGGCCTTGTCTTAAAAGTTAAGCGTGGAATCTGGGCAGAAACTGGAAATGAAAAACTGAGTCCATATAGTGCTATACCTTTGTTGCTTCCAAAAAATAGAGCTTATGTCTCCTTTATAAGTGCGCTTCACCTCTATGGGATAATCGAACAGATTCCACAGGAGATAACTCTGGCCTCAACGGTACATACAAAAAAGGTCAATACAAAACTTGGAACATTTTCTATACATCGTATATCTCCAATTCTTTTTGATGGGTTTGACTGGTATAAGGGCCAGGCAAGCTTTCTAATTGCAGAGCCAGAGAAAGCTTTATTTGATAGTATTTACCTATCAACCAGAAAGAAAAAGCAGTTTGGCTATTTTCCGGAACTTTATTTTCCTAAGTCATTTAGCTTTAAAAAAGTAGCCGTATGGATTGATAAAATTCCAGAAAAGAGAATAAGATCTTTGGTTGATAAAAAATTAAAAGAAATAAAAAACCTTCAAATATTATAACTTTATGAATATAGATCGTATTTCTTCGCTATAAATAGTTG
>Ga0255346_1004430_pt1 | contig 15374 bp, 18 predicted proteins | sample wastewater_treat_FD_194410 | JGI IMG/M metagenome (GOLD analysis project Ga0255346, IMG submission 194410) | Wastewater microbial communities from Lulu Island WWTP, Vancouver, Canada - plant22 | ecosystem: Engineered > WWTP > Wastewater > Unclassified | place: Canada: Vancouver, British Columbia... | reverse complement strand
ACAGAACTGCGGTATCGCCGCAAGCCGCATGAGCATATCCTCCGACATCATCTCAGGCTCAAGGGAACCGAGACGGATGCGCTCAATGCCCTCGGTCTCAGAGCAGACCTTTGCTGCGTCCGCCATATCATAGCCGAATTCTCTGCCGTAGAAAGCGAGATTTATTCCCGTGAGGACTATCTCCTTCTTGCCGTTTGCAGCGATATCGGCTATCTCCCGACGTACTATCTCTATGGGCTTTGAGCGGCAGCGTCCCCTTGCAAACGGAATCATGCAATAGGAACAGAACTGATCGCAGCCGTCCTGTATCTTCACGAAAGCACGGGTGTTGTCGTCAAAACGTGAACACACGATAGGCTCGAATGGTTCGCCCTTGATATATGGAGAAATGCTGACAATGCGATGTCTGTCAGCAAGACATTCCTCCACCAGCGCAGGGATCCCGCTTCTGTCCTTAGTGCCGGCTATGATATCCGCATCCGTCAGCTTTGCCGCCTCGTCGGGACTTGCCTGCGGATAGCATCCCGTAAGCGCTATCACCGCATCGGGAAGTGCCGCCCTTGCCTTTCTCAGAGCCGCAAGCACACGGCTGTCACCCGAAGAAGTAACGGTGCAGGAATTTATCACAACAGCGTCAGCGCCCTCCTGAGAGCGGAGTATCTCAAATCCACGCTCACGGAAAAGCGACTTCATGCATTCGGTCTCATAGTGATTCACCTTGCAGCCGAATGTTATAAAAAACACTTTGAACATATCTCACCTTCTAACTTTATGCAGTGCATTTTTGTTACCGCTTTGTAACCAATTTGCTGTTTATTGATGTTTTATACAAAAAATCAATATCCACTTTATGCATAGTCAATAGTTTTCCGAATTTTTTTCCAACCCCTTGACATTGGGATTTTTTAGTGTTATTATAGAGGTGCGGAAGGGAAAGCCGCAGGAAGAAAAAGAAATAAACAAGAAAAAACAACCCAACATTTGAATCAGGAGGTAATAGTTATGACCAAAACAACTGTAAATCTTCAGGCAATCAACGACGTTAAGGAATTCGTTAATATCGTTATGAAGTACGATTTTGATATCGACCTCGTATCAGGCAGATACGCTGTTGATGCTAAGTCGATCATGGGTATCTTCAGTCTCGATCTCTCCAAGCCAATCGAGCTCAACGCTCACACAGACGATGCTGACAAGTTCATGAAGGAGATCGACAAGTTCATCGTTAAGTAATAGCGCAAACAATAGCATATATCTTTAAAAGACGGCATATGCCGTCTTTTTTGCGTTCCGTAGGCGGTGCTTGTCACGTTTCGCTCGCAAGCTCGCTTACTCTGTACGAAAACACAAGTCTGCTTTCGCTCGCTGATACAAATGCAGGGCAGTGATTCAGAAAATTTTGTAGGGCGGATATCATCCACCCGTGGTCAGGCTTCGCAAGCCGCCCTTAATCTCTATTTGCCCTGCGCCTTACGCTCAGCTTCTTCAGCGGATCGTGAACACGTATGCTGCGGATATAATCGTATATCACATCAGGGTCAACTCCTGCGTTGTGCTGGCTCTGATAGAATTTCTTCAGTGTCTCTATATCCATGCCAACGCCCTTTGGATAGGTCACATCCTTAGCCGCAAATACTACGGCTCCCTTTACGGGAATATCGTAGAATCTGCCCTTTTTCAGGTGGTGGACCACGTTATCCATGTGGGTCTTGTTCTGATAATGAGGATTGCGGAATGTGTGGGTGTTCCTGCCTATCTTATGAGTCAGGAACTCGCCGCTTCCCGTTATCTCGCCGGAAACTCCCTTTGTCTCGATGACGAGGATGCCGAATTTACCGATAACAAGATGGTCTATCTCGCAGGCTTTTTTATAAAGCGGCAGATAGACATTATTCATTATGTGGACCTTGTCCTTTCGGCTGACCTTTCTGAGAGCGTTTGCGACCTTCTTCTCAGCCGCTCTGCCCTTGCGGTTGCCTTTGCTGAAATAGCTGCACAGATACAGTATTATGAGCAGAATAAGCACAGCTATGACTGCGCATAGTATCTGATTTTTGATAATGTAATTTATGATATCATTAATTGAATCCATAATTCATCCCTCGCTAAATCACATAAGAGCAACTAACACATATCCTCTTAAAATAATCAAATATTTTCTCAGTATTGCAATTACAATTCCGAAGACTATAATAATAGTCAGGCAATTCCTCAAGCCGTTTTCCAAGGCCATCAGGAAATATTACGTCTTCAGCAGTAAATACCACAACTCCATATACAGGAACATTCCCTAACTTGCCTTTTCTAAGATGATAAGCCACATTATCTGTATGCGTCTTATTCTGATACTGCGGATTGTAGAGAGTATATGTATAAGGGCCTATATTCTGTATGAGCTGCTTACCTTCGCCTGTTATTTCGCCGGACTGCCCCTTTGTCTCGATAACAAGGACACCGAATTTACCAATTACAAGATGATCGATCTCACAGGTAGATTCATATAAAGGCAATCTGACATTACATATTAGGTGAGCACCATTATTCTTAATAAGTTTTTCAAGCAAATTGGAAACAAGCCTTTCGGCATATTGTCCTTTTAATATTCCATAATAATTATCAGAAAAATCAGTATTTCCATAAAAGCCCGTTTTGCCGTCTTTTCGTTGATTTAAGCTTGATGTATTCTTTAGTTCCTGTATTCTTTGTTCGAGCTCACGTTCTCTATGCTTCCTTCTTTCCTGTCGCCTCTGTTCACTATTTTTAGCATCAATTACGCTAATAATAAAAATAAAAGAAAAGAATATAACGCAACCAAATAAGAAAAACAATACGTCCATGAAACTCACTTCCCCAAACCATTTTTTACAAGCGAATAAATCCGCAATATACAGCAATAATACTTACAGACGCTCAGTAAGAGATTTTCAGAGCGTCACCAAAATCCCGAACAAGAGGTGTTCTCAATATGTGGGACAAGATCGCACTTATTCTCCTTATAATAGGCGGAATAAACTGGGGATTAGTGGGAATTTTCGAGCTTGATTTAGTCGCATGGCTTTTCGGCGGTGCAGACAGTGTTCTTGCCAGAACAGTCTACATTCTTGTAGCGATCTCGGCAGTATGGTGCATCTCTCTCCTTTTCAGAAAGGAAGAGGCACTTTCTTATCAGCGTTCAGACCACTGATCTTAAAATGTCTCCTTCATGATGCCGTAAGGAGACAGAAGCGGACCATAGTGTCCGCTTACATAAGTTCACCGTTCTGTAGGGGACGGCGTCCCCGACGTCCCGAATAAAAAACGTCCGCTTACATATAGGCAACACCGCACAAAGCTTGTGCTGAAGATGCGCCGACAGATTTTTCGTCAGATTGTATAGAAATTTCGCAGGCATACTATCGTATGTCAAGAAATTTCTGTGCAGGATGACGGAAAATATGTCCGCAGATTCAGTGCAAAGCCGTCAGGTGAGCTTTGTGCGGTGTTGCCTATACAAAAAAGGGAGGCTTTTCAGCCTCCCTGTATTTATTAGTCGCTGATGTAAGGAAGCAGAGCGATGTGTCTTGCTCTCTTGATAGCAACTGTAAGCTCACGCTGATGGAAAGCGCAAGTACCTGTTACACGTCTTGGAAGGATCTTAGCTCTTTCAGTCATGCACTTTCTGAGCTTAGCAAGGTCCTTATAATCAATTCTCTCGATTCTGTCTGCGCAGAACATACAAACCTTCTTGCGAGGCTTCTTTGTGGGGCGAGAATTTCTTTCCTTTTCCATGACAATTTCTCCTTTCGTAATAATGTTTCAGCTTTTACTCAGAACGGAACGTCTCCGTCGCTGAGAATTTCCTCAAAATCGCTGAGGTTGCCGTAAGACATACTGTCATTATTCGGTGCAGGTGCTGCCTGTGGAGGAGCTGCCTGCTGTGGAGGAGCCTGATAGTTATTCTGTGCAGGAGCGCCGTAGCCGTTATTCTGATAACCGCCGTTACCGCCCTGATAGCCGCCGCCGTTTCCGCCGCTTTCATTCTTACCGCCAACAAACTCGACATTATCCACGAACACATCCATTGTATAATGGGTAACATCGGGATGATTTCTGTCCTGATAGTTGTTGTTTCTGAGTGAGCCTTCAACGCAGATCATTTTGCCCTTGTTGAAGTAACGTGAAACGAATTCAGCAGTCTGTCTCCAAGCGACACAAGTGATAAAATCAGCCTGTCTTTCGCCTGTATTCTTATCAGCAAATCTTCTGTCGATAGCAACAGTGAATCTGCATGAAGAGATACCGCTCTGAGTCTGTCTCAGTTCGGGGTCTGCTGTAAGTCTGCCGACTAAAATAACCTTATTCATCTGACCGCCTCCTAAATAGTGAAGTAGAATTATTCAACAACTGTAACGAGTGAACGGAGGATACCGTCGCTGAGGTTGAGACGTCTTGAAAGATCAGCTGGATAATCAGGCTGTGATGTGAAAGTATAGATCACGTAGTAGCCCTCTGTCTCGTCTTCGATAGGATATGCAAGCTTGCGCTTACCCCAATCCTCGTTGACTTCAACAGCTTCAGCGTGACGCTCGATTCTCTCCTTGAACTTCTGGATGAGAGCCTTCATAGGTTCTTCACCGTTCTTGAGGCTGAAAACAACCATTACTTCATACTTAGCGGATACCTTTGCCATTTAGCACACCTCCTTCTGGGATCATGCCCGACAACTTACTGCGGGCAAGGATAATAATAGTAACGTGCTTACACACGATACTTAAATAGTATACCATAGCCTGTCTGATTTGTCAATGGAACAGAATTATTTTTTTATTTTAACGACGCATCTGCCAACAGAAAAGGACGGCCGATGACCGTCCCCTTGTTATTTCGTCGGTCAAGCCGAGGGAAGTGCTTGTTTATCAGCCGTGTGACATAGCTACGCTCGTCACACTGCTTCTTAGGAGAGGCTCTGCCTCTCCCCGTACCCCTCTCCGCAAGGGAGATAACATCCCCCTTGACCCCGGAATGCCGCCTTCGGCGGTTTTTATAGATATTTTTGCCGCCCGATAATATCATTCAAACAGCGGATATCGTTTCTTGTCCGCCGCTGTGATCTGACGTATCACACGGGCAGGAACTCCCGTTGCAATTACGTTTGACGGTACGCTTCTCGTCACTACGCTTCCTGCGCCGACTACCACATTATCCCCGATGGTAACTCCGCCGAGAACTATTACTCCTGCGCCGAACCACACGTTATTTCCCACAGTTATGGGAAGCGCCACTTCCAGTCCTGCGTTGCGCTGGTCTGCATCGAGGGCGTGTTCGGCAGTGGTGAAAATGCAGTTCGGGGCGATGAAAACATGATCTCCGAACGTCACCTTTCCGCCGTCAAGTATCTGGCAGTTATGGTTTGCGAAGAAATAATCTCCCACAGTGGTATTGTAGCCGTAATCGCACCAGAAAGGCGCATTTATAGTGATATTCTCGCCCATTTTCCCGAATATGCGACTGAGTATCTCTCTCTGCACAGAGCGGTGTGAGGGGCGTGTCTGGTTGAATTCAAAGCAAAGATCGTTGCATCGCTCTATCTCTGCGATGAGGTCTTTGTCGTAGTTTGCATCATAAAGATAGCCAAGATCTCGTTTTTGTTTTTCAGTCATATTTCCCTCCCTTTTGTATGACCTACCAAATGAACGGTATAAGCTTATATCTTACTTTCTGCTTGTATTCAGAGTATCCCTCCAGTCCTTCTTCAAGTATTTTTTCTTCATTGCCTATACGCAAAGCAATTATTATCGGATAGATCAGGAATATCACAAAAGATATCACCGAACCCAGTATCACGGGTACAAACAGAAACATAAGGATAGTTGCCGTATACATGGGATGGCGAACCACACCGTAAAGCCCTGTATCCACTATCTTCTGGTTTTCCTGCACTTCAACTGTACGTGAAAGATAGGCATTCTCTTTCATAACTTCCGCATACATCACATACGAAAGCAGAAACAGCACGGTGCCGATGATGACCGCCCATTTCGGGAAGGATAACCAGCCGAAACGGTAAGTCAGTCCTGCGATGATGAAACCAGCAAGGAACATCGCTCCGCTGAGAGCGACTACTCCCTTCTGTTCGGATTCTTTTTCTTTGGAACCAAGCCGTTTTTTCAGCAGTTCGGGTTCTTTCACAAAAAGCACTATCCCCAATATAAGCATTGGTACGAACAGCACTCCCATGAACAGCCGTCCGTTGGCAAAACTCAAAGTCCCCGCAGGCAGAAACACCAGCAGTCCCACTAAAATAATACCGGCGATAAATTTTGTAAGTCCCTGTATCAATAATTTCCTGTTCATTTTCATTTACCCCTTTTTATAAATTCCCTATATCATATTATTATCAAAATCATATTATTATCAAAGCTTGAAATCGTCGTAAAGAATATTCAGAGCCTCTGTCAGCTTGCGCATATCCGAATATGTTCTGCCGTCCGACTCCTTGATAAGTGCGGCCAGTCTGTCCGAAGCTGCAAGAAGTTCCGTATAAGCCGGGCTGAAGCTGGCTGTATTCCTGTTCTTTTTCGGGATCAGCACAGGCTCTGCATCAACGGTAACAACTCCCTCACCGATGTCAAATTCAGCACCGCTGTAAGGCACATACACATCCGCACCAAGTTCCTCACGCAGGCGCTGTCCGAATGATTCTGCCGAACTTGCCTCGCCGTGGTTGATGAAGAATTTCTTGACGCCCTTTATAGCCTTCGCCCAGCTGAGAAGTCCGTTTACATCTGCATGGCCGCTGACACCGGGAAGCTGTGTGATATGAGCGGCAACTCTTACAGTCTCACCAAAAAGCTTGACTCTCTTTGCGCCCTCGATAAGCGAACGTCCGAGAGTATTGCCTGCCTGATATCCGACAAAGAGGATAGTATTAGCCTTCACCCAGAGGTTGTGCTTCAGGTGATGCTTGATACGTCCTGCCTCGCACATACCGCTGGCCGAGATTATAACCTTCGGGCGGCTGTCGCTGTTGATAGCACGGGAATCGTCGCTGGTAACTGTTCTGATAAGATCATCGAAGAACAGCGGATTTATGCCCTGACGCACATAGCTGAGCGCTTCCTCGTCGTAACAGCTCTCACGGTTGCTGATGAATATGTCGGTAGCTTCATTTGCAAGGGGACTGTCCACGTAAACGGGGAATCCGTCATGATTGCGAACAAGTCCGTCTACCTTTATCTTACGCAGGAAGTAGAGCATTTCCTGAGTTCTGCCTACTGCAAATGACGGGATGATAACGCTTCCTCCCCTGTCAAATGTCTCCTGAAGCACCTGAGCAAGAGCCTTGACATAATCGGTAGGGCGGTCATGGACACGGTTTCCGTAAGTGGACTCCATAACTACATAGTCAGCCTCATCGATGTACTGAGGGTCACGGATGAGGGGCTGATTAGTATTGCCGATATCGCCCGAAAATACGATCTTCTTTGTAACTCCGTCCTCTGTGAGAGTGAGGATGATGCTTGACGAGCCGAGGAGATGGCCTGCGTCACGGAAGTAAACGTTTATGCCTTCGCAGATATCCACGGATGTCTCGTATCTGTGGGGCACGAAAAGCTCGATAGCGCCGAGAGCATCGTCCATAGTATACAGCGGCTCATAAGGCGGTTCACCACGTCGCTCCGCCTTTCTGCTGCGCCATTCTGCTTCAAATTCCTGAATGTGGGCGCTGTCACGGAGCATAACGCTGCAAAGATTTGCAGTAGCGTCCGTAGCGTGTATCTCGCCCTTGAATCCTCCTGCATAGAGGAAGGGCAGAAGTCCCGAATGGTCGATGTGAGCGTGTGTCAGCAGGACAAAGTCTATATTTCCGGGAGCAGTCGGAATCTGGACATTCTCATAGATATCCTCACCCTGTTCCATTCCGAAATCGACAAGGAATTTCTTGCCGCAGGCTTCAATATATGTGCAGCTGCCCGTAACTTCGTGAGTAGCTCCGATAAAAGTCATTTTCATAAATATGCACCTCGCTTTTGTGTCGGTGTAATACCGCTTATAGTATAATTATACCACATTATAGACGTATTGTCTATATCTATTTGTTAAAAATTAAGGGAGGGTAATTGTTTATATTATACTGATAAAGGGATGGCTTTTGTAGGGAACGCCGCCCTCGGCGTTCCACAAGTCTGAAATATGACATGGAATTACGGGCGCACACTGTGCGCCCCTACAAATTCGACTCATTTTGTCAAAATTAAAGGACGGCCAATGGCCGTCCCTACAGAATCGCAGATAACCAACGGGCGGATAATATCCGCCCCTACATATGTTACAATAGAATTTACAAGAAGTATCAGCGAGCGAAAGCAGATTATGCTAAACGTACAAAGTAAGGCGCTTGCGCCGACTCGTGATCGGGGGCCAAGCTGCCGACAGCTTGAAAATGGATCCGAACAGTAAAGTCGGATCCATTTTGAAATATGTTAGAAATGTATAGCAATTATTATGTCCGCAGTATCAGATACCGCAGTCCTCATAGTCCTTCCATCTCTCAATATAGAGCTTGTTGCTCCAGTTCTTGAAAAGGATGTAGGTGACAGAAGCGATTGCGAGGAATATAGCTCCCATGATCGGAAGTGAATCCTTTATCATTTTTCTTTCTGAATATCTTTCTTTGCGGCTCATACTAAAACTCCCTTGCTATAGATTATTCTGCGGATTTTTCTCCGTTCATTTCTGCCATAAGTCTTGCAAATTCTGCATCGACCTTAGCATCATTTTCCATCTTTGCGAAAGAATCCCTGAGTTCATTTTCGCCATTTCCTGCGATCTCAGCGAAAGCGTCAGCTTCAGCTTCCTTCATGCTGATCTTCTCTTCCATTCTGTCAAGCTTCTCCTGAGCGGAATTTCCGCCGAATCCGCCTGAAGTCTTGGCAAGATTCTTCTTGGTATCTGCCATCTGCGCACGGGCAATGAGCATTGCCTGACGGCTCTTTGCTTCATCAAGCTTAGCCTTGAGCACCTCTACCTGATCGCCGATAGCCTCCGTCTGGTTGGAGATGGACTCATACAGCTCCTTGTAAGCTTCCATATCCTCGTCAGCCTTGACCTTCTTTGCAAGTGCCTGCTTTGCAAGATCTTCCTTGCCTGCGGCCAGTGCCTGCTTAGCCTTGTTCTCCCAGTCTGCGGAAACCTGCTTGGCGTCGAGGTATCTCTTTTCAGCCATACGCTCACTTGCCTTAGCCTTGCCGTAATTCTGGGTAGCTTTGTTCAGTTCGTCCTGCATATCGAGGATGACCTGCTTCACCATCTTTTCGGGATCCTCAGCCCTGTCGATAAGATCATTTATATTTGCCTTGAGCAGATCGCTCAGTCTGCTGAATACACTCATTTTTAAAGCCTCCTATACCACTTATATCATTGTCCCGCCTCTTGAATTATGCCAAAGCAGCAGTCCTCAGAGACAAGAATTCAATATTATTATATATGATTTCTATAATCATGTCAAGGAGAATTGGTTCAATTTCACATAATTTTCACTGTTATGATGCAATTATTATAGCGTAAATATAATTATATTAAAAATATACCTCTTGTAAATCTGCATCACTCATCAAGGTAGTCACAAAGTCCCGAAAAAATGGTAAGTGCCACTTTTTCCTGATATTCTTCCGTTGCAAGAAGTGCCGCCTCATCGGGATTTGAAAGAAAGCCGCACTCCGCCATTATGGTCGGATTCTTGCTGTAATAGCACAGAAAAAGTTCCTTTCCACACTCCTTTATCTCACGGCTGTTGTCAGGCTGCAAAAGAGTCGCAAAACGGCTCTGCACCGCCCTTGCAAGCGCTTCACTGCCCCTCTGTTCATCGGAATAAAACATCTGCGCACCGCTGTAAACAGGATCGGTGAACTGATTCTGATGTATGGATATGCAAACCGCATTGTCCTCACTGTTGAATATCTCAAGCCTGTTGTCCATATCCGAACTTTTCTGCGCCGCTATGCCCTCTACGCCTTTATCGTGGATGGATGTGTCGCTGTCCCTTGTGACTTTCACATCGAATCCGCTTACTGATAATATGTCCCGTAATCGCTGCATTATGCTAAGATTGATCCCCTTTTCGGGGATCCCATCCGCCGATGTGCAGCCGCCGTCTATCCCGCCGTGTGGTGGGTATGTCTTAACTATGGCTATATACGCTTGCACGGTCGCTCTCGTCTGTTCATCTTGCGTGATCATGCGTTCATTGGCAAAAAATGGTGTTCACCGTGAGCGAATCATAGATCGCATTTGTGAAAAAATAATTACGAATATCCCCGTTGATCTCAAGGATAATGATACATCTTCAGATGCAACAGATAAATGTTATATCGCTTGCGCTTTATACTGCAAGTATTAAATCTCTGCTATCCTCAGCTACCTCCTCTTTTGTGACCTGTACGTCAGAGCTCCGAAAAAAATAACGGAATATCGGAAATAACCAGAGTTTTTTTGAAACCGAATGAGATTTTTTATAATAAAAAACAGCTGACTTTTTATACTTTTTGATATAATTTCAGTCGGCATTTGTCTTAAGAATGTCATTAGCAATATATGTTTTTTGTTTATATATACAAATTAAAGGCTTTATCTTGATATAAACTTGACAAAATAAAGCGAATGTATTATAATGTTAACTAGTGCTCATATCATTATTTTGCCTATGCTCCGTTGCCGGAACGATTTTCAGGTAATGGTTCAAATCTGATAAGTGTCCCGGTATGCTGATAAAACGTTGTAATTAAAAGTTATTTGTTTTAAGCCGGCATATAAACGGGCATAAGATCAGTAGTTTATGTGAGTGGTAGTTAAAAATGAACGGGGCGAACAGCTGACGTGTTTAATGCGCCGGCTTGAGTGATACTGGCAATGGACGGGTTGAATAAGCTCGTTTATTATTTTATATAGAGCTAAATCTGATTTATTCAAATGAAATAAAGTGAGGAATTAGGATTATGAATTATATCATTTTCGGAGGATCCGGATTTATCGGAACACATCTGATCAAGCTTTTGAAGGCAGAAGCAGTTAAGGATGGCGATCAGATCTACGATCTCGATATCGTTATGCCCGGCGAAGAAGGAGTTGTCCCCGGAATCGTCGAAAAAATCGAAGGTGTAAACTATATCAGACTCGATGTAAGACGAAAGATTGAATTTGAGTTCACTCCTACCAAGGATGATATCATCTTTAATCTCGCAGCTGTTCATCGTACACCCGGACACCCCGACAAAGAATACTTCCAGACAAATATTCTCGGAGCAGAGCGTGTAACGGAGTTTGCTGAAAAGCACGGGATCAATAAGATCCTGTTCACCAGTTCGATCGCTCCATATGGCGCAGCAGAACAGCTGAAAAAGGAAACCACACTTCCAATGCCGAATACACCGTATGGTATCTCTAAGCTGGTGGCTGAGAAGATCCATATGATCTGGCAGGCAAAAAATCCCGAAAGCAGAGAATTAACTATCCTTCGTCCCGGTGTAGTCTATGGCAAGGGCGAACACGGAAACTTCACAAGACTTTACTGGGGTATCAGAAAGAGATACTTCTTCTATACCGGCAGACGTGATACAATTAAGGCCTGCATCTATGTCAAGGAGCTTGTACGCTTCATGAAGTACCGCATGATCGATAACGACTTCAAAGGTGCAGATATCTTCAATTGTACATTTGAACCTGCATTTACTATTGAACAGATCTGTGAAACGATGTGCCGTGCAACAAACATGGAAAGACACATCCCTCTTGTAAACGGAAAACTCCTCATGGGCACTGCAAAAGTTGTAGGTCCCCTCGGCGGCAAGAAAGTCGGAATCCATCCGGATAGAGTAAAAAAGCTGATGATCTCTACAAATATCAGCGGTGAAAAGCTAAAAAACTGCGGTTATAAGTTCCACTATTCATTCGAGGAATCTATCAGGGACTGGTATAAAGATTGTGATGAAAGCGGTCTTGTATAACCTACATTTGGAAGGAATTGAACAATGAAGGAAAAACAAAAGCCTATACGAATAGCGCAGGTCATAGGAAAGCTTAACGCTGCGGGCGTTGAGTCAGTTATGAATAATTATTATAGAAATCTTGACCACTCTAAAATTCAGTTTGACTTCATAATAGATGCAGATTCTAACTGCAAACCTCCTAAAGAACTGATTGAAATGGGAGCAAAATATTATGTAATCCCGCCTTATCAGAAACTGCCGGCACATATCAAGGCACTTGTGAAGCTTTTCAGGAAGAATCATTATCCGATAGTCCATTCCGGTATGAATACACTGGCGGTATTCTCTTTATTTGCTGCATGGCTGGCAAAGGTTCCTGTCAGGATCAATCATAACCACAGTACCGCCGATAAAGGCGAAGGTAAAAGAATCATTCTGAAGTATGCACTCAAGCCGTTTGCAAAAATATTTGCAACCGACTATTTTGCTTGCAGTGAATTTGCCGGCAGATGGCTTTTCGGCAACAGAACTTACAATAAGGGAAAGGTTCTTGTTCTTAATAATGCTATCGACCTGGACAGATTCAGTTTTGATCCAAAGAAAAGAGCAGAGATCAGATCTGAGCATAATATCGCTCCGGATTCACTGGTCGTTGGCCATGTTGGACGATTCATGCCGCAAAAAAATCACGCATTTCTTTTGAAGATCTTTTGTCAGTTGCTGAAAAAGCGTCCTGATTCTGTTCTCATGCTTGTGGGCGACGGTGAACTCAGGAAGGATATTCAGGCTGAGGTAAAAAGACTGAACATCAGCGATAAGGTCATATTCATCGATCCGACAACAAATGTTTCGGATTATTATATGGCGATGGATGTCTTTTGCTTCCCCAGCATCTTTGAAGGTCTGGGACTGGTTGCAATAGAAGCTCAGGCAGCAGGATTACCGGTGATCGCATCAAAGGCAGTACCTGATGAAGCTGATATCACAGATGAGATCGTTCACTTGTCGCTTGATAATTCCTGCAAAAAATGGGCGGATGCAATAATCCGCTTCAGTCAGACAGACAGAAATCGGCAGCTGGATCTCGAAAACTCAAAATTCAATATCAAAAAGGAAAGTGCAAAACTGGAACGTTTCTATTTGCACGCATTCAATGAATTACGAAGAAAAGGATGGCGGTAATTTCGATGGAAAAGCGCTATTTAAATTCAAAGGAAATACAGAATATTGAACTTGAAATTCTAAAGGCATTTGATCTGCTGTGCAAGAAATACAATTTATATTACAGTCTTGCTTATGGCACCATGATCGGAGCAGTGAGACACAACGGATTCATTCCCTGGGATGATGACGTAGATGTCATGATGCCGAGAACTGACTATGATAAGCTGATCGAAATAGTCAGGAACGACGAAGAGATCAGAAAAAAATATGTCCTGCTTCACGACGGTCAGAAGGGTTATCACTATCCCTTTTATAAGCTTTGCGATGCAAGGACTGTGGCTAAAGCAGATGATAATATTACAAAGCACGGCATCTGGATCGATATTTTCCCAGTAGACAGTGTATATGCAGATGAGGAGCGCACAAAGAAACTTCACAAGCAGTTCAGATTGATGAAAAACACTGTTCTGTCATATACGACCGATTTCCATGCAAAACATAAAAACTGGAAATTTATCCCTAAATCATTTCTTTCTGTTGTCGCCCATATATACGGGATCGATAAATTAGTCAATAAGATCGAGCAGAAAGCAAGAATAAAACGCTCTGATAACAAGGTAGCTGTTTTAACCTGGCAGTCTTCAACTGCCGGCAATATGGAAAAGAATGATTTTTATAATTCTGTTCTGATGTCCTTTGAAGATGCACAGTTCCCGATAATTAAAGGATATGATGCGTATTTAAGAGGCATCTATGGCGATTATATGAAAATCCCCCCGGAAAAAGACAGAAAGACACATATGCTTAAAGCGTATTATAAGAACAAGGAGTTAAAAAAATGAGAAATTTTACAGTAGGTCCCGTACAGTCAAGTGAGGCAGTACGTGCAATCGGTGCGGAAAATGTTCCTTATTTCCGTACCCCCGAATTTTCAGCAGTTATGCTGGAGAATGAAAAACTTATGAATCAGTTTGCGAATGCACCTGAGGGTTCACGCACTGTTTTTATCACAGGCTCCGGAACTGCATCTATGGAAGCAGTCGTTATGAACGTATTCACTCCGGAGGACAAGGTATTGGTCGTTAACGGAGGAAGCTTCGGACAGCGTTTCGTTGAAATCTGTCAGATCCATGAGATCCCTTATGAGGAGATAAAGCTTGAGATCGGAAAGGCTCTTACACAGGAAATGCTCGATCAGTATGACAATAAGGGATTTACAGGATTTCTGGTTAACATCCATGAAACATCAACAGGTGTTCACTATGACCCGATAATGATCGGAGAATTCTGCAAAAAGAATGGCCTTTTCCTCGTCGTGGATGCGATCAGCTCGTTCCTTGCAGATGAATTTGATATGACTGCAATAGGAAACGCTGTTATGATCACCGGTTCTCAGAAGGCACTTGCCTGCCCTCCCGGTATCTCAGTGATCGTTATGTCTCCTGAAGCTGTGAAGCGCATTGAAAACAATCATGTAAAGTCAATGTATTTTGATCTTAAGAGTGCACTGAAAAACGGTGAGCGTGGTCAGACACCATTTACACCTGCTGTTGGTACACTGCTTCAGATCAATGCAAGACTCAAGGAAATCGAAGCAGACGGCGGCGCAGAGTCTGCAAGAAAGAAAATGGCAGAATTAGCAAATGATTTCCGTGACCGTATTCGTGACTTACCGCTGGATATCTGCTCTGAATCACTCTCAAATGCTGTAACACCGCTTCGTACACGCAATTGCTCGGCATACGATATTTTCATGACCCTGAAAGATGAATATCAGATCTGGATCTGCCCGAACGGCGGAGAGATGCGTGATATCATATTCCGTGTAGGTCATATCGGAGCATTGACTATAGAAGATAATGCAGTTCTTTCAGATGCATTGCACGACCTCGCCAAAAAAGGAATTTTAAAATGAAGCGAATAAAAAAGCATTTAATTGCTTTGCTGGATGTCTTTTTAACCGAAAATAATCGTGCAGGATTCCTGAAAAAAGCAGGTATGCACATTGGAAAGAACGTGCGCATCCGTAACAAATGCTTCTTCGATAAGGTTCGCAATATTGAACTGAAGGATGGATGTTTTGTAAACAGAGGATGTCAATTCCATACAGGTCCGGCAAACGGCAAGATCTAAATTGTCCCCCAAAAAGTAGACAGTAAAAATGCACCCACCCTGCAATAAATGAAGCGCAGGTAACTGTTATTGAGAAAATCCCAATTTGCAGACAGTGAATCTGCATCGTGGACA
>Ga0255346_1004427_pt1 | contig 15384 bp, 14 predicted proteins | sample wastewater_treat_FD_194410 | JGI IMG/M metagenome (GOLD analysis project Ga0255346, IMG submission 194410) | Wastewater microbial communities from Lulu Island WWTP, Vancouver, Canada - plant22 | ecosystem: Engineered > WWTP > Wastewater > Unclassified | place: Canada: Vancouver, British Columbia... | reverse complement strand
TATACTTTATCATATATCTTGGGGTGGTAGCTCAATTGGTTAGAGCTTTGCACTGTCACTGCAAAGGTTGCGGGTCCGAGTCCCGTCCATCCCGCCATTATTTCAAAATTGCAACAAGACTCATTCACTATGTTTTAAAACCTTTATAATAACTTAGTGGTTTTACATATTAAAGAAGAAGGAGCTAAAAATACATAGCACTTTATTGACATACTACTCTTTCCTGTTACAATTAAATATAACATAAGTTTAAATCTTTAAATAAAAATGAATAATGAGAGGCTTCCTAGTAATCAAGAAAGTGGTGTATCTAAAAAAGTATCTATTAAGAATATTTTAAGTGTCCTCTGTATAATATTTCTGTTAACAACTCTTTTATTTGCTTATCTATACTACTCTACTATTAATAATACCACTACTCATGATAAAGAAAATCCTGAAAGAGTTGAATCTACAAATCCTCTACCTGAGGGTGATCTTCTCAACATCGATGAACTTATGTTAAGTATCTCAAAGATACTAATTCCAGTTCCAGGAGAAGTAGAAATAGAAGATGGCTATTTTACATACAATATAGATGTGTTTGGTTTTACATTAAATGATACCCAGTATCAAAAATTAATCGACTTTTTTGAAGAGGAAACTAAACCATCTGAATCATCTGGAATGTATAATTACAAGAAGCTGTCTTATGAAACAGATGAATGGATTTATTTCGATGGGGAGCAAGGAACTGATGTATATACAAAATCAGGATATTTCTGTATAGCTAATGGGACTGAAAATCCATCTTCTATTGTATGTTTTTATGCAAAGGATTTATCAAAAAATACTAAAGAATATGTATCTCCTTTCTTAGAAAATCTAATTAAAGATGCTAATCTTCCATGCCAAAAAGATGAATGCCAGATACAGCTAACCAAAGAGTATCCTTTTCCTCTCCCTAACTATTCACGAGGAATATATTATTTTGAAAAAATTTCAGATGACCAAAAGGTCGAAGCAGAAGATAAAATAAAAGAGGATGTTCAAAGAATCAACCTTTTATTTTCAGAAAGAAAGTGGAATAGTACAATTGAATATAATACAGATATAGCGACAGAGGGCTGGAATGAGAATACATTGATAGGTCTAAAGAAATGTAATAAAGTAATTGCTTCTAATGATTATCTTACATGCAATTATTCATTATCATTATATGAATTTGAAGATAGTAACAGTATAGGACATTCAATAGAATGTCATTATAATGAGGATGCCTTACTTAAATACCAAAAAGAGATTGATTCTATCTTGGCCACTAACTAATATATACTATTAAAAGATCAAGAAAATAGCCTGTGACTTAAAAATATGAGCACACACTATTTAGTTTAGTTTTTAATCCTTTTTTGTACTGTCTTATTTGTTTCATTTAGGTTCAAAATGTATTTCACCAAACTTCATTGGGTCCTTACAGATCTGTACATTACGACTTAAACCCATATTTAAATATTTCTTTCTAATAATTTTTCTATAATGTATAATTTTTACATAAAATAAACAAAATACATATGAAAAATTCCATTAAAGATATATTCTCTAACCCCTTTTCTCAAGAATCATCCTTAGAGCATTTTGATAAACAAATAGCAGTCCTTGGTGAAATTCTTAGCATAAAAGGACTTTCCAAAAAAGTCATATCCCTTTTAATTCTTGCTATTTTAGGGGTTCTCTATCTTAAAATCCCAACACCAATTATCGTTATCATCTTTGGTGTAGAAATCTTATTTTTATTAATCTCTGGGTATTTTAAACTAGAAAAAGCCAAATCTATTTTAAAAATTGACACACAGGAAGGACCCAAAGCATATTTAACACGACTAATTACAAGTACAAAGTACAATGCAAAAATCTCTACTTTTGGGACCCTTGCTTCTATTGTAAGTGTTAGTTTAGTTCTGACATTCTTTTCTGAAGAGATATCTAACTTTGTATTAGAGATTTTCCCTTATCCAGCAAATATTTTAAAACTCCTTCTTTTTATCTTTATCGGATTTAAACTCTTTAAGCTTCTACTTGAATTATTAAAATATCAGTGGGTTAAGAACATTCAAAACAAAGATGACTATGCAATGATTAATCAAGATTACCAGATTATTCAAAAGAAACTTGATCTAATAAACTTAGCAGTCACAATGTCTAGCATCCTACTTGTTCTCTACTTGATTAACATTCCCTTTTATATTCCACTAATTTTTACAGGATTCTTCTTTATACTCATTGTATCTTCCATTATTGAATTAAGGAGGATAAAAGGAATTAACTTGGTTAATCCCTTAAAGGAGAACAACTCAAAGAAATCTTTGCCTGTTAAAATAAACAAAGATGAAGAAATTATACTCCCTATATTCGGAATTATGAAAACATCTGTTGACTTAAAGTCGGCACTTGAACCTTTTGGTATCTCCTTCCTTGGAAAGGGTAAAGTCTTCTCTCCTGAGAACTCTCTCTTAATTACTAACAAAAGATTATTGTTTATTCAAGTACCAATGACAGGAGGAGATAATATAGTTGGAGAAACTAATTATGTTACGAATAACTTTTTTTATAATAAAAAAGAACTTCTTACTAATGGGGAAGAGTTGTTAAGAACACAATCCCTACCCCAGATATTGCAATTAGTCAAAAAGGAAATCTCTTATGAAGAGATTAAGACAGTAATATTAAAAGAAAACAAGTTAATTATTGAAAAAACCTCTGGGGAGAAATTTGGTTATTTCTTTATGGAAAAAGAATACCTTAACATTATAAAAGAGACTCTTATACAATTTCTGGGAGATAAGTTAATCGTGTAAAAAGAATAAAAGCTCCATTTTTATACTATTTTATTTGTTTCATTTTAGGTTTGAGTTCCATCCTCTATGTTTCAAAACCCTTATGGGAATTGAGTCATTTTGATTCTAAAAAGTGAAAGTCTAAAAAGTAGGATCTGGTGGATTAAAAAACCTCAAAAAAAGACTTAATCAAATACCTCTTGGTTCAAAGGTAAAATTCTTATTTAACACTACAATATTTATATTTCAAAATTTCTAAATCCATTTCAATCCCATTTCTGTCAGCAACAAATCATAAATAGGTTGTAAATACCTTCCTTAGTTAAATTTTCTTGATATAATCAGATATGAAATACAAATCACACCCTAAATTCCCTAATCAAATCATCCTATCTGAAACAAAGAATTGGTATATCACTCTTTGGGAAAATCAATATTATTTAGGTAGAGCAACTATAGAGTTTAAAGATAAAACAAAAAGACATCTTTCAGAGTTAAGTAAAGAAGAGATTTTAGAGCTATTCTCTCTAATAAGAAAATATGAAATTGCTCTTAGAAAATCTTTTCATACAACAAATTTCAATTGGACTTGCTTAATGAATAACTCATACAAAGAAAAAAATATAGATAATCCAGAACCTTTACATTTGCATGTATGGCCTAGATATAAAAACTCTGTAGAATTTAATGGGGAGACTTTTACAGATGAGGTTTTTGCACATCATTATGATAGATATAAAGAGAAATATGTAGACAAAAAGTTTCTAATTAACTTGGCAAACAAAATATTATCTAATTGGGAAGAATAATGTTTTGTCATTTAGTAGCAATTCCTCTATAAGATGACTTAAACTATTTAAAAGTATACATTTTCAATGACATGATATAATGCGATATTAGTGTATACACATATTACACCATACTACGGACTTAACCATGAAAGTCTTAAAAAGTAAACAAAAACAGAGGACTATAAAAAAGAAAATAGGATTTCATGGACAATCTCTCTTCTCTACTGAAAATATCTCAATGGAGTTACTACCAGCAGATGAAGATTTCGGAATCAGATTTAATATAAATGGAGAAATAATACCTGCTACATCAGATTACCTTAATACTGTAGAATTACACACTACTTCACTATCAAATGGGAAAGAGAGTGTAATGATGGTTGAGCATTTACTAGCTGCAATATACGGATTAGGTATAGACAACATTGAAATAATAATGACTCAAAGTGTAGTCCCAGCACAAGATGGATCTTCACAACCGTATGCAATTGCATTAAATGATGCAGGAATTATTGAACAGAGTAAATGCAGGAATGTAATTACTACAGAAGATATAATAGAATTTCAACAGCCAGAATTCGAAGGAAGAAAAGCATATCTAAAACAATTAGACGATTCTTTTAGGCTTACAATAATAGCCCCATTTGAGAAACCAATAGGTACATATAAAGTAGAGTTTCAAGATGGAGACAATTTCACAGAAGACATATCTTGGGCAAGAACATTTTTAAGATCACCATTAGATTTAAACGACCTATCGAAATGGAATGGAATCAGAACTATATACAAAGCATTACCAGATGATCCTAAAGATTCTCCAATAATTACATTTACAAAAGATAAATTCTTAACACCACTTAAAGCCAAGAATGAACCAGCTATCCATAAATTACTAGATGCACTAGGTGATTTAGCTCTAGTAGGATATAGAATATATGGTGATCTAGAAATTTATGTTCCTGGACATAAGTTTACACACCAAATTGCAAAAGAAATTAGAAAGAGCATAAAGTAGTAACTATATATATACACATCATAGGATAGATAACACAAGATTACATCATAAAAGGAAGCAAAAAATTTAAGATTATAGAATTCTACTTACATTAATATTGAACGGATACTCTCTCTGAGGCAGTACTCTGTTTTTTAAAAATATCCTCATCTGGTATAAAGATTATTCCAGATGTTGGAGAGTCAATCCAATCTAATATACCTAATAATATTGATTTCCCTAAAATCCCGAAGAACCCATTATAGCTATTAAAGCATTAATTCTCTAATTCACACCCTCTTCGATTACAGGATAAGCATACATATTTATCTGTTTCTCAAGATTTCTTTGTAGCTTCTCTATATTCTCTTCACTAGCATACACCTTAAACTCATACTGTCCTAAAGCAGTATAGTTAGACAACCTCCTATTCTTCAAATCCTCTATTAAAATCTCATACAACTGTCCTAGATTAACACTCTGCTTACTCTTAGTTGTAATCTGTATATAACTAGGATTATCATAACTCTGTATAACAACATCCTCTGTGAATACATCGTAATACGTAACTTCCACCTTAACTAAATCTCCTAAAGTGTCATCTACAACATAATCATACATGAGATTGGACAGGTATATATCCTCTTGCATCTGAAATGTTTCTACCTTAACTGAGCTTTTTACATGTACAGGAGCCTCTGATGATATTGTCATCTTACTAAACTCAAATACAGATATTCCTGCTCCTACTCCCAACCCAACTATTGAAACAATGAACACAATAAATAGCTTCTGCCAATTACTTCTATGATTAACAATGAAATTATAGATTATATTAAGTAACCCAACTGCAAAAGCAATAACTGATAGAAGGCAAATAACAATACCTACAAAGAACACTCCATTAAACATTAATACTGTTCCTACAACTACCCCAGCTACTGTACAAAAGAGTAAAAAGATAATTGGAAAAGAGATTAGAAGTACAAAAGATTTAATAAAAAACAAAGCTATTTTACCTAGGTAAGTAAATATCCCAAAATCATACTTCCTTATCTCAACCTTTCTGTCCTGATCTTTCTTAATTTCCTGCTTAACAGAAAGTTCATTCTCCTTTTCAGCTTCTCTGCTCTCTATCTCTTTTGCTTCTTCAAATTTATCTAAAAATCTGATCTTGTATATATAAACAAAGGAGACAACAGCGACTACCACATACACAATCCCTGTAACAAAATGCCATATTGAGATAAATAGCTGTGCTACATCTCCAGGTATATTTATAAGTACCTCATCTCCTAATCTAGATATATAATTAAGTGGTATGTTTAGTAATAAAATAAAAAATAGAAAGAAAAGAAACATTTCAAACAGAAATCTAATGATTGATCTCCTATTCATACTGTCAAACATACGGAAGGTTCTATTCAATATATCTGTAACTTCATCAAGTAAATCGTTGAATGTATAGCTTCTTTTAGCATTCTTCCTTAATTCAGCTATATCTTCGTTCATTAGTTCATCTAGTGTACAATCAAATATCTTACACATGGCTACCATTTTAGCTGTTTCTGGATATGCAGCTCCTGATTCCCATTTTGATACTGCTTGTCTAGAGACTCCTAGTTTAAATGCTAGGTCTTCTTGTGAGATATTTTTCTCTTTTCTTAAATACTCCAAATTTTTATGAAAACTCATTGTAAAAGATTTTTCAATTTAATGGCTAATTATATTGTACCTTAAATGGTTGCAACCACCAACTTACAGTTGTTTCGTGTAAACTTACGGTTGCATTTCGTGTTATTTCACCTCTTTCGCTAGAGAAAAATAAGATATAAACATTCTAGTTTTAGAAATTGCTGATTCTATACTTTAAAATCATTGATGACTACCAATTCCCTATTCTACAGATACAAGTTCAAATTCACCTACCACCTGAATATATGTTGTACCAAGCGCAGCTCCAGTATTCCCTGTCTCATTAAACCTCAAAATAAAGTTCTCTCCTAAAGTTGCTTTCGCAATTTCTGATGCTTTAATTCCATATACTGTACAAGTAGACAGATTATTATCACAAGTTCTAAAACCAACATAGTTAGAATCTGGCTCATATTCAACTGCTTCCACTTCATACTCATACTTAAATTTTGTTTCTTTATTTTCATTAGTTTCTTTATCTTCATTAGATATAGTTAAAGCCTTTAAAGATAAAACCATACTATCCATTTCTCTAAGAATCTTTTCATCAGCATTTTTAGCTAATCTATAAGAAACAGTATTTATAGCAGGGAGTATACTAGAAGAATAAAAATCTGGATTGCCTTCACTCTTTATAAGTTTGCAAATAGTTAAGTTCTCTACATCATCTACTGTTTTTTGTCCTCGTCTATAATTTCCTCCATCAAACTCTTCAAAAGCCTCAAATTTTACTCCACCTTGCATTGCATCTAAGAATTCTTGCTCATACTGTGAATCTGAAAAAATACACATAAAACCGGGACTACATTCTGAACACATTTCCAATGAAAAATAATTGGTCGGATCTTCTATTAAAGATATTACTAATTCATAATTTGTGCATATTTCTGTATTTGTAACAGGATCTGCTTCACATGTGGTATTCTCCTTCGTAATTTCCCAACCATCTGGATATTGTAAGCTAAAACCATGCTTCATCTTGGGATTGTTGTAAGTATATGCAATTAAATTTGTATCATTAGAATCATTTTCTTCATCGTTAGTTATCTGTTTATCATCAGGAAAAGATGGCTCTACATTATCTGTAAGAGATAGGTAAGCTATTACACCTACCAAAACAACTAGAATCAATACTAATATTAAAATTGGTATATTAGTTTTTCTTTTAGGATTAGTTTCTTTTACTTCTTGTTGAAATTCATTAATAGGAGGATTTGATATAGATGCATCAACTATTGGAGATTTAACATTATCCATTTTTTTATTGTTAAATTTTATATATTAAAGTATATATCAAATATATTTCAATACACAATAAAGAATAATAAGAATTAGATGTGTATGTCCCATCTTTCTTTTAATGTTGCAACAAGACCCGTGAACTGTGTTTTAAACTTTTGTGGTTACAGGCATTTGTCAAAATAGAATTAAATAAAAGAAAACTCATTATAATGGCAGAATTCTTTAGTTTACTAATAGGAAAAACTTTTTTAGAATTCAGGGGACACACCAGAATTTCAAGAAGATTTCTACCAACTCGAGTTATTATTTTGGGACCTTAAATTAATAATCCGAATATTAATCTAAATACAATATTCTAAAATAATATATACTTAAACATATGAAAAAAATTGTAATTATCTGTGGAGGCCCATCAAGTGAGTACGAAATATCACTACTCTCTGCTCAATCAATTATTGAAAATATTGATTACAGTAAATACTCCATATCAGTATGCCTAATTGGAAAGAATCGGAAATGTAATATAAAACATATATCTAAACCAGAAAACATATCTAAATGGGAAAATGGAAATATTCCATTCATTAATGTTTTAGAAATATTTAAAGAATTTAACCTAGCACTACTTGCTACCCATGGACAGTTTGGAGAAGATGGAGTACTACAAACATATCTTGAAGAAGCAGAAATACCATTTACTGGCTCTAATTCATATTCAAGTAGGTTATGCATGGATAAATATAGATCTAGCATCTTAGTACAAAGTACTACAGATCTCTCAATTCCCAATACTAAGATTGTAAGATTAAAGGATTTACAATACGAATTAAATAAAATCTCTTTACCAATATTTTTAAAACCAAATAAGAATGGTTCTAGTATATGTTCATATATAATAAAAGACTTAAATGATATAGAAGAAATATTAAATGAGTTCTATTCACATCATCAAGATGAGGATGAAATTCTAATACAAGAATATATTGAAAATAAGATAGAGGTTAGTTGTGGATGTTTAGAAAAGAAAGATCATACCTTTTTACAATTACCACCTATTGAAATAATTCCAAAAAATTCTAAGTTTTTTGATTATAAATCGAAATATGAAAAGGGTGCCTCGATAGAAAGGATTCCTGCGATTGATATTTCATCAAAACAGAGAAAAAGAATCTCAGAATTAACTATTGAGATACACAAAATACTTGGATGTAGATTGTACAGTAGGTCCGATTTTTTAGTTACTAAGGATGAGATATATTACTTAGAAACAAACACTCTCCCTGGAATGACTAAGACTTCTTTAATACCCCAAGAGGCTAAAGCTATTGGTTTAGATTTCAAAGAGCTAATTTCTTTCTTTATTGATAATTCATAATTATGGAAATATTAGATACATACAAAGATATTAAGAATTACTTTTTCAACTCTAAGTTTAATCTAAATACCAAGTAGGAATAGAAAAGATAATTGAATTAGGTTAGATAGATATTAAATCTCTATTTGGTTTTATACTTTGGCTAATTATTTTCCCCTAACAAGAGATATATTACAAGCAAAAGAGATGTATTTTATTTAATCTCTGTCTTTTTTAATCCATCTGGTTTTAATTTGTATACAACATCACACACCTCTTTAAGAAACTTCCTATCATGTGATATTCCAATTATACAACCCTCAAAATCTTTAAGTACTTCTCTAATAACTGGATTTGAGAGAGCACTAAGATTTCTAGTAGGTTCATCTAAAAGCAAAACATTTTTCTTATCAAGCATCATCTTAAGTAATATTACTTTCGCTTTTTGTCCATAACTAAGGTTTTCAATATTACTATTCATCTCATCCCAATTTAGTTTAATCCTTCCAATAAAGGCAGCTATCATATCAAAATCAATTTCATCTAAATCATTAACAAGGTACTCCATTACTACATCCTTATCATTTAAAACCTCTGAGTAATTTTGTGGCATATACCCAACTTTAATATCATCCCTATCAGCTAATCTCTTATTAATTTCTTTGAGAAGTGTTGTCTTTCCTACACCATTGGTTCCTATAATACCAACCTTTGTAGGACCATATACATCTAGTTCAATATTCTTGGCTAATACTTTGTCTCCAATTTTTAGCTCATCTAAATCTAATTCAATAATTCTTTTTCCATTTGGAAGAACAGAATCCTTATCAAAAGAAAAATATATTGGATCCTCTGTTTCTAGTTTTTCAGTTTGTCTTCTTCCCTCTATTACTTTTTCTCTTGCCTTAATAACATGCATCTCTTTGTTTAATCTCCTCCTCACTGCAGAATCTTTAATTCTCTCTTGTGCACTTCTAACTATACTTTTTCTATGTCCTAATTTTTGTTTGGCTTCTAAATACTCTCTTTTCTCTCTTTCAAAATCTTGCTCTCTTTTTTGAATCTCTACTGCCCTTCTATCAACATATGTCTTGTAATCACCTCTAAAGAGAGTATGTCTAGCTTTTTTTTGTGTCTTTACATACTCAATATGCAAAATGAGATTAGCAGTACCCTCAAGTAAAGTTTCATCATGAGATACAAAAATAATGGGAATATTAGAATGGATAATGAAATCTTCTAACCATTCTAATGTCTCAATATCTAAATCATTAGTAGGTTCATCTAAAAGTAAAATGTCTGGATTATGAGTAAGTAATTTAGCTATCTGAATCTTTACCTTCTCACCTCCACTTAAGGTTCCAATAACTCTTTCACTTTCTAATATCTCTGGAGATACTCCAATTTTAGCTAACTCCCTAGCAATATCATTTAGTTTCTCATATCTTTCAATATCAATATCTTCTTCTGGAGAATCTTTCAAGAAATATTCATAGACATAACTATTATCCCACTTAGTATTTAATGACTGTTCAAGGTACCCTATTATTAAATCATCCTTTAAAACTTCTCCTGATAGATAACAGTACCTCTCAATCTCCTTACTGTTATATATAGCCTTAAGTAAGGTACTTTTACCATTGCCCTCTTCACCAATAACAGCCATTTTATCATCTTCATTCAGGACTAAATCTAGGTTTGAGACAAGAGGCTTTCCATTAATTGTTTCTATTGTTAAATCTCGTAGCTCCAACATAATATATATTAATAATTAATTTTTACTTAAATAAAGATATTTAAGTAACTCTTCGTTAACTGAATCTAATACCTCTTTATTACAATCTATCTGTTTCATTTCTCCATTCTTCAAATATGATTCAAATCTACAACCTGTATGACACAGAGGAAGATAAGGACATCCCTTATCAAGACACTGCTCATAAAGCTCAGGATAGAGATAATTAGGAAGATCATATCTTTCAGAATCAACTTTACCCTCTACAAACTCATCTCTTCCGACTCCACTTAAGCACTTAAATATATCTCCATTAGAAGAAATTACTAATGCATTGTCTAACTTAGATGTACACATACCTGTAAACATAAAAAGATTAGACATTTTAAAACCTAACTCTACAGCTTTTTTAAATAATGGAAGATAGTATTTAGTCATCTCTGATTTTTTAATTCCATACTCTGAAACATACTTATTAGCATCTGTATCATCAACTGTTTTAGAGATGAATCCTAAAGAGAGAATTATTCTATCTCTATCAAAATTCCTAGCTATATACTCTAAAAATTCTGGTATCTTATCTATATTCCCTTTATCATAGTTTATTCTTAAACTTACTTTCTCTATCTTCTTATTATCTATTACATACCTAATATTATCAATAATTCTATCGAATGTTTCTCCTCCATTTCTTAATACTCTCCTTTTATTATGACTCTCTGGTGGACCATCAACTGTCACTTGAAATCTCTGCCAGTTATATTTAGAAAGTAAATCAGCTTTCTCTGGGGTTAGGTTATACCCATTTGATACAATTTGTGTTCTATACTTAATATTTCTCTCCTTAAATATCTTATCCATCATAGGAAGTAATTTAACGACTGAAGACCAATTTACAGTGGGTTCACCACCATGAATTACAAGAGTCGCTTCAGTTATATCCTTTCCTTTAAGATATCCTTTAATATACTTAATAGTCTTTTTTAATATTTCATCATTTAAAAAGAAATCTCTCTCAATTCCAGATTGATAACAGTATGGACAATTGAAATTACATGCTGTAGTAGGAAGTATATGAACGGTGAAATGTTTATTGTTCTTCATACACTTATCTAATTCTTTAAGAAACTCCTTTTTCTCATCTGTCGCCTTTTCAATTAGAAAATCATTATTAATTAGTTCTTGGAAATTACTTGGTATTTTAAGTCCTTTATCAACCAAAGCATTTACTTCCTGATATTCTTTCTCACTTAATATTACTATAGAAGAATTCTTTGTATTAAAAAGTAAAACCTCCCCTTTTTCAAAAACCCTAATGATAAAAATACTCCACTTCATACTAAAAAGTTGAAGTTAAAATTATTTTGGTCTTTACCCAAATCTTTCTAGCTTCTCTGGGGGCAACAGCTATCCTTAGAAAATGCTATCGATTCCTTAAGCATACTTTTCTCTTTTTCTGCTTTTTTTACAACTTTCATTGTTAGGAAGATAAAATTATTATCTAATTATACTTAAAACAAGAACTTTGTCAATAATATCTTTATAAAGAAGATATTAAATCACTCCCTCTTATAATGGTTTTATATCATACATAAGGATAATGGTTAATATCTCCATATTATCAATGGATAACCTATATACAGATACCTTACCTATTTTATGGATATCATTTGCTTCTGTGTTACAATTAACTATTACTGAATTAAATTGGAATACTGATAGCTTAAGAAAAGTTAATTTAAATAAATAAACTTATGCTTAAGAAAAATGATTTAATACCTTTTATTATAATATTTATCATAGTTGCTATAGCAGGTTCCTTATTTAATAAATCTGGAGATCCTACTATTTTAGATGGTAATGTTAGTTATGGTTTTCCATTCACATACTGGGAAACGAATTCTTTTACAGGTGGAAGTGCGATTACTAAACCTTCTTTTTTGATCCTTAATCTTATTATTTGGATAATATTTTCATTACTGATTACTAAGATTGTATTAAGAATTCGAAAAAAGAAGTAGTTTCACTAGATTAAATATACAGATACCTTACCTATTATGGATATCTTCTGTTTTTGTATTGCAATTTTAGATAACTAGTAGGAATTGGGATGGAGAGTAATTAAGAAGGTTCTTCAGTTTCTGATACCCATCTGGGATTTAACTCAATCACTGTTCTTTTAAGATGAAAACCATCGTCTTCTAAGTCCCATAAGCTATATATACCATTTATATTGTTGTACATACCCATTGTAGGCTCGTAAAAGAAAGTTACTAATGCTTCATTTCCATCCATCATTTTGTCATAGATACCATATCTTTCCACACCCAAGAAATCAAAACCTGCTTCTGATATTGTATAACTAGTATCACTAAAATATTCCCCTTTATACTCATATTTAAAAGGTAATAAGGTTACTTTTCCATTCTCTAACCTATATGCATACAACTTGTTATGTATATCTCCATTTTTAGAAATTAAGAATAGATACTCTACACTACCTGCACTGTACGGATTTGAATACAGTAAAATACCTACCCTATCAGTACAACTTTTACTAGATTCCCAGAAACAAAAAGCATCATGTCTGACATCACTTGATATAAATTTGCCATTGTATGAAATAGAACATTTATATGGTTCACTTGTTGGTACATTCCTAAAGTCTATAGAATCACATTTTAAATCTAAATCATAGTTATTTTTTAATTTCCAATTCTTTTCTAAAGAGTAGTTCTTCTTAGGAATGTAATAACTAGGAGAATCAATATATGCTTCCTGCATATAATATCCATAATTAGAGATATCAAAATCCCATGTATATTCATCAGGAATATATTCATACTCTCCTATTAATTTAGGTTCTAATATATGCTCCTCTTCTTGAGTATTGTCTCCGTATTTATATCCTTGTGAGGTTTCTCTTATATATCTATCGTTGTTACATTCATTTCTTATACTATCTTCAATATTTTCAACAAAATCCATATAGAGAAAAGATCCTAAATAGAAAAGAATAACAGGACATATTAATCCAAATAGAATTATATTTCCTATTAATTTTCTTTTCTTGCTTACTTTGTTATTAATAAATTTACTACCTTTATCCTTACTCTTTATTAACATGTATATTCCTATACCAAGAAATATTGGAGATACAAGGAGTAGGTATGTAAAGATATCTTCTAATACTGGGTTTCGTTTACCAGTATTTTCAAAAATTAAAGTGATAACTAACAGTATAAAGAATATTAATGGGGAAATTATTAAAGAGAAAGCAATTGTTTTTTTCTTCATTAATACAATATATATTATAATACATATCTATGCAAGCGGATTCTTCCTAACATACTCAATATATAAATAGAGTTTACTTTTGTATTGCTATCTATGGTTACTAAGAACACTTAGGGGAAGAAGAAAACATATTAAAGGCAAAGATTAATATGATATAATTGCATATTAATATCAATACTTCTTTAGAAAATGGCACAAACACATCCAAAGTTGTCGCCAATAAAAGAGATATACTGTATTAATTGCCATGAAGAATTAATTCTTGACTTAGCTGAAAGAAGAGGAGAAAAACAAATTATTTGTCCTAAATGTAAAACTTCTTTCTCAATCAAGAAAGCAGAAAAGTTCATGAGTAATATTTCTCCAATAACAGAAGGCCGATGTCCCAGTTGTCTTGAAGAGTTGATCTTCGATCCCGATGACAGGATAGGAGACAAAGAAATCAAATGCCCTATATGTGGGGATTACTTCTATATAGATGAGACTGTTACTTACCAAACAACACATAAAATAGAAAAAAAAAGAGCACATCATCAAAATGACAATACCTATTCGATTCTAAAATATTATTTCCCCGAAGTAGAGGTAGATATGTTTAAACACGGAACAGATTACTATGTTAAAGAAGATGGTTTTAACAGGAGTTTGTTTATAACTTGGTTTGCTATTCTAGACTTGGGTATGGCTCTAATTATTTCACTTGTAAACAAACCTACAGGTATAGGGAGTTGGAGATACACATCCAAGGATTGGTTTTTAGATTTTGTAGGATGGGCCTTATTCTTCTTAATTCCAAGTCTGATTGTGGCCTGGATTATTGCTAAGAGCATTAAGGAATCAAGGAAACTTTCGAAAAAAGAGATAGATGATTATATAAAAAAATACTACAATACAAAAAAATAACTGTATTCTATTCAATTATATCTACAAATGTTCTCTCAAGAGTAAGAGAATCTTCCCCTAACTTCAATACCATATAAATAGTTTTAATTATCATAGAAGGCTTGTGGTATGTTGTAACCAATTTTATATTTCCCCCATTATTATAAAATAACAAAATATACATAGCACTCTCTACTATCTAAGTATCCATTAATTCTCCTTCAAAGAAAAAAACACTATAATACTTACCAACAATTAGAATTTAAAATTAGTCTAGTGATTTGTAGTATTCAGGAAAGTATACAATTAGACTAAAATATGACGGAGCAGTTTTGTCTTCGACCAATGAATTTCATTTAGAAGAGCAAGAAAATAGGGAATATCTTACTCCTTTCTCTTACTTTCATACTCCACTATTACATCTACAGCATTCTTAAGATTATTATACTTTCTCCAATATTTATCATCTAATTCACTTGCTATTCTATATTGTTCTACTGCAGTTAATAGATCTCCTATTCTTATTAAAGATGTAGCATATAGAGGGTATATATCTGCATCTTTAGGATTTATCTTTA
>Ga0255346_1004423_pt1 | contig 15390 bp, 23 predicted proteins | sample wastewater_treat_FD_194410 | JGI IMG/M metagenome (GOLD analysis project Ga0255346, IMG submission 194410) | Wastewater microbial communities from Lulu Island WWTP, Vancouver, Canada - plant22 | ecosystem: Engineered > WWTP > Wastewater > Unclassified | place: Canada: Vancouver, British Columbia... | reverse complement strand
TTATTACCTTACTTGTCATGCCGATAATCATGTTCTTCTTCGTGCGTCTTGTGAACAGGGCTGACCACCATAAGGACAAAGAGGAAACACAATGGCGGAAGCAGGTTATGAGCAGATTTGAGGCGATAGAAAACAAATTGAGCAGTTACTGCAACCAGAACAGGCATGAACACGAACAGCTCTATGATATGGCGCATGCTAATTCAGCCAATATCAAAGCTATTCAAACCGTGCAACGCAAGCAGGGATGCGACGGGCCAAATGTTCAATAGGTGAGGATAATATGTCTGATATTATTTTAAGCGAAGAACTGGATGGTGCAATCCTTCACGAGGAAGGTGATGTGCTGCTTCAAGAAATATATAGTGCCGGGCCGGGAATTGTAATGCAGCCGGTTATTGAGCCAGTTAGCCTTGACGAAATGAAAAAACACCTGCGTGTAGATATAGACGACGATGATGAGTTGATTCAGGCGATGATAACGGCGGCACGAACGCACATTGAAAACATAACCAGACGCGCTTTCCTTACTCAAACCTGGGACAAGTGTTTGCAGTCATGGCCGGCGGCTAATTTTATAAAACTTCCATATGGTAATTTGCAGTCTGTCACTTTTATAAAATGGATTGATGCTGACGGCATTGAAAATATAATAGATGAAAAAGACTACATTGTAGAGCGTAACGGCGCGTTGGTTGGCAGGATAGTGTTGCCGGCGGGCAAAGGCTGGCCTAGCGGAAGTTTAAGCGCTTCAAATCCGATAACGATTCGTTTCACTTGCGGATGGGTGACGCCGATCCTTGTGCCTGGGCCGATCAAGAGTGCCATTAAGTTATTTTGTGCGGACTTATACGAACGGCGTGGTGATGCGGTTATTGGCGGCGCTGTATATGAAAATAAAACAATGGGCGTTTTGCTGCCGAGTTACAAACTTTGGGATGGTATGTGATGCGGATCGGGGCAATGGACAGGCGCGTTACTTTTCAGCGCAAAACGGTAACAACTGATTCCTTCGGCGAAGAAATTGAAACATGGGCTAACTTTGTGACGGTATGGGCACAGGTGAGGGCGATAAGGGGCATGGAATATTTCACGGCAAGTCAGACAGTGGCGAACGTGGACACTAGATTTACCATTAGACACCGCAATGATGTTACGCCTTTAGAACGTATTACATATAAAGAAAAGGTGTATGACATAAAGGCGGTTGTGCCTTTGGGACGTAACGAGGCACTGGAAATATACGCAACAGCGAGGGCGGAATAATGTCAACTTTTAAGACTGCTTTTGAATTTCGGCTTGAGGGGCTTGAGGATTTGCTTGAGGCGCTGGAAATGCTGCCGACGGTTGCAATGCAGAAAACGGCGGTGCGAAACGCGATGAAAAAGGCGCTTGAGCCGGTCGCGGATGGTTACAGGTCAAAACTGCCGTGGGCGCTGAAGCCGAAGAAATACTCGAAAAGTAAGCATTTACGGGATTCGGTAACGGTGACGTCGGCGCTTAAAAAGTCACAGCGGGCGGAGGCAATACGGGCCCGGCCTGACTCGGTTGTCATGTATGTGGGATCGACGGCGCCGCATGCACATTTACTTGAGTTTGGCACGAAGGAACGATGGCACAAGAAGAAGGTAAAAACGTTGCTGGGCAGTAAGTGGGTTGAAACTGAATACACTGGGCGCGTCACACCACGGCCTTTTTTGAGAAATGCCTGGGATGCGTCAAAACATGAGATCATTCCGATATTTGCGGCGGAAATGAAAAAGAACCTTGAGCGGGCGGCGCGAAATTTAGCGCGGAGGGCGGCGAAAGGAACATTGACGCAGAAACAGATCGAGGGGTTGCTTGAATGATAGCGGACGCATTAAGGGCGGCGCTTGTGGCCGATGCTGGTGTTAAGGCGATAACTACAAGGTGTTATCCAGTTAAACAGCCGCAAAAGCCGACTTATCCATTGATACTGTATATGCAGGTGAGCGGGTGGAGGGAACAGACGCTAACTGGGCCGGCAGGGCAGGGGAGGCCACGTTTTCAGGTGGAGGCCTGGGCGGAAACATATGAAGGTGTGCAAGTGCTATCCGAAGCGATAAAAACAGCTTTGGACGGCAAGTTGTTGGTGGGGGCTGGTAAAAGCTTTCGCGCTATGTATTTGACAGCGCAAGACGTTTATGAGCCGGACGTTAATGTGTTTTATCAACCACTTGACTTTAGCTTGTGGTATGACTTTTAAGGAGGAGTAGGGAAATGGCAATACCATCACAGGGAACAATTTTAGAAATTGCAGGAGCAGGCGGAGGCGCAAAGAATGTTTCGGCTATTGCGGTTGGTTATCCGACCATATTGACTTCGGCGGCTCATGGTTTGAAGCGTGGCGATGTCGTGACTTTGTCGGACTTTACCGGTGCACACGCCGCAGACTTGAATGGGAAAGTTGTGGTTATTCAATACGTCACGACTGGCACGGTTGCGGTAGGTATAAATACGACTGGCCGGACGATCAACGGCGACGGCAAGATCACTGCGGCTACATGGACTGGCGTGGGCGAGATCGTGGACATGGATCGGGCTGGCGGAACCAGAAGCGAAATTGACGTATCACACCTTGAAAGCACGTCTAAAGAGTTTTTGGCGGGACTTCGTGACAGCGGCAGCTATACTTTCAGCATGAACTGGCTGTTTGGTGACGCGGGGCAGGCTGCGGTTCTAGCAGCGGAAGGATCGGACGATCCGGCGACATTTAAGGTTACATATCCAAGCAATGACACATTGACGTTTGATGGTTATGTGACGTCGGTGAGTGGCCCTAGCCTGGGTGTTGACGACAAGTTAAGCGGCAGCGTTACGATCAGGATTAGCGGTGACCTTACATGGGCGTGATGGGCGTGAAATACGTCACGATCGACGGTGAGAGGCTGGAACTGCGGTTCACTTGGAAGGCGTTGGCGACTATAGAGCAGGAATTTGGCGATAATCCAAACCTGTTCGATGCGTCAGTTTTGGCGCGGTTTTTGGAGTTGGGGATCAAACGTCCGGAGTGGACTGCGGACAGGATCACGGCCTTATCACCGCCCATGTTGCCGATGGTGAAAGCGGTGCAGGAGGCAATCCAGTTTGCTTATTTTGGCAATGAAGGGCAAACAGGTAATGAGGCGGAAAAAAAAAGCCGCCGCCGGGCGGATGGGTGGCTGCGGCGTATGTTCGGGCTGTCAGAGCAGGATTGAGTCCTGTTGAATTTTGGCAGTTAACGCCTTATTTGACGCGGTTGGCGGTAACGGCGCTTGACGATAAAGCGGTGACGGACGCCTGGCTTGTGGCTGCAATGAGCAGACAGAAAAAACTGCAAAGGCTTGAGGAATTGACGTCAAAGCCTCGTAAAGCGCCGCCAAAAGATTTACAGGCAAAAATGAGATTGTTACTCGGAGGCAAAGCATAAATGGCTCAACCGATAGGTGCATTGCGTGCTGAAATGTCGGCTGGCTGGGGCCAGTTTAGAAACGATTTTATGCAGGCAAAAAAGGCCGTGCAGGACAGCGCGGCAGGCATGAAAAAGGCCATGTCCGGGGCGCAGGCAAGTTTTGAAAAGGTCGGCACGGCGATCAAGGCGATGTCGGCGCTTGCTATTACCGCGGGCGTCGCGCTAGGGGCAATGATCAAAGGGCAGATCGACGCGGCAGATAAGGCGCAAAAAACAGCGCAGGCCATTGGTATGACCGTTGACAAATTAACAGCACTTCAATATGCGGCTGATTTGTCTGGTATATCGCAGGAGCAATTAACGACGGCATTGACGATCACGGCGAAAAATGCAGCATTGGCTGCGGAGGGGACGGGATCTGCGGCAGATGCTTATGCGGAGCTTGGTATATCGGTTAAGGACGCGGACGGCAAAATGAAGGCGTCGAACGTGTTAATTGACGAGGTTGCGGACAATTTTGCTAAAATGCCGGACGGCGTCAAAAAGACATCATTGGCTGTTCAATTATTCGGCAGGCAGGGCGCGGCGATGATACCGCTTTTAAATAGTGGCGCGGCTGGCATAAAAGAGCTGACTGACGAAGCTGCCAAGTTTGGACTGGTGCTGGATACCGAAACGGCAAGGAAGGCTGAGCGCTTCAGCGATAACTTAGCCCGGCTGAAAGGCGTGCAACAGGGGATTGTCATCAGCCTGACGCGGGAATTACTGCCGACGCTGGAAGTCTTCACCGATCGGCTGATTGATTCCGCGAAAGAAACCGATGGCTTTTCCGGCGCGGCTAAACTGCTCAATGGCGCGTTAAAGGTGCTTATCTCCACAGGCGCTTCCATTGCTTCAATTTTTAAACTTGTCGGCACTGCTTTAGGCGGGGCAGGTGCGCTGGCGGCAGGATTCTTTGACGCTTTACGCGGCAAGTCTTCATTTAGTGATTTAAACCAGTTACGCAAAGAAATAAAAAGCGATTTGTCCGCAATAGTCAGCAACATGGAAAAAGACGTAGAGCAGATCATGGGTGCATCGTCCGGCAAGATGAAAGGGGCGGCGGAAAAAGCAGGACGAAAGGCGGGCGAAGGCTTCGTCGAAGGGCTGGCCGCCGGCGTGGATGACAGGCTCGGGAAGCGTGGCGCGGATGCCATAGCGTCAATGGTGCGCGAAATTGCGCTACTGGGCAAGAAAACAGAGCTTGAGCAAACGCTGTGGGAAATAGAATCAGGCAAGTACGCGGACTTGCTGCCGAAGGACAGACAGCGCCTTGAGATGCTGGCGCGTGAACTCGCACAGAACAAAGAAATCATAAAGGGCCGCGAAGACGCCGTTGAGCAGTTGAAAAAAGAAGTCGATGAAGGTGTAAGGCTGACGGATGAAATCATCAAGAAAATAGAGGCGTTACAGCGCGAAGCGGATACCTTCGGCATGACGGCAGATGAAGTCAGGCTATATGACTTGGCCCTGAAAGGAGCGTCTGCGGCACAACTAGAACACGCGTCTGTTTTGATGCAGGAGCTGAAAGTCAGAGAGCAAGTCGCTGAAGTATTAAATACCATTCGCACGCCGATGGAAGACTATATTGCAAGGGTGCGGATGCTTTCAGATTTGCTGGCTGTCGGGGCTATTACGCAAGATGAGTTTACCGCGGCAGTTAAAGCGGCTAAAGATGCACTGAAAGAAGCGGCTAAAGTTGAAAAAGCAGAATTTAAGACGCTAGGTGATATGATTGACAGCGTGACGTCCGATGGGGCTAATGCGATTATGGAGTTCGCCAGGACAGGCGAGTTTTCCGTGAGAAAAATGGTTGACGCCATGATCAATGACCTGCTGCGGCTGTCATTACAACAGGCAGCGACGTCATTGGCCGGCGGGCTGAAAAATGTTCTGGGGGTCGCCGTGACGGCGATCGGAGGTTTTTTAACTAGTGCAAAGGGTAATATTTTTGACATGGGGGATGTGGTGCCGTTCGCGAAGGGCGGCGTAGTTGCTAAACAGGTTATGTTTCCGATGGGCCGAGGCTTCGGCACTATGGGCGAGGCAGGCCCGGAGGCGGTGATGCCGTTGACGAGGACGGCGACCGGTGAGCTGGGTGTTAGGGCTGATGTGCGCGGCGATGGCGAGGCCCAGGCCGTGAATAATTATTTTGTTATCAATTCGCCGGACGCGGAAGGCTTTGACAGATTATGCCAGCGAAACGCGGTGAGTATTGTGCGGGCTACAAATTCAGCGCTTGAAAAGAACGTGGGCCGGAACCAGATGAAGGGGTTGTTAAGTGGCTAAATATCCTGAAACTCCAATACCGCAATATCCATACGAAACCATACAGGTGTGGCGCAACATGGTGTCACAGTTTGACGGTGGGCAGGAACAGCGGCGGCGCAAGGGGACATTCCCGACATACGATGTTGTGTTGACTTATAACGGCTTGACGCGGGCGGACATTGATAAGCTTTGGAATTTTTACCAGGACCGCGAAGGCGCCTTTCGTGAGTTTTACTTTTTCACTCCGATCAATGAAAGCCATAAAGGGTTATTTGTGGCGGTCGCGGACGGGACGAAAGACACGTTTGACTTGCCGGGGATTATCGCCGGCGTAACGGTGGTTTATGTTGACGGCATATCAACGGCGGTCAATTTCCTGACCGGCGGAGGTGACGATGGTGCGGATCGCTGCGAGTTTGACGACCCGCCGGACGAAGGGGCGGTCATATCATGTGACCTGTTTGGCAGGCAGAGAATAAGATGCCGGTTCGCAGAGGACAATTTATCGCGGGAATTGTTTGTGCGGCGCGTATATCGGACGGGCATTAAGCTTAAGGGGTTGAAGGGTTGAGGGCACTATCACCTGATTTTTTAAAAGCTTTGCGTGGAGACAGGCTGTCGTTTTTCTTTTTATTGCGACTTGGCCTGGATACGCCGTTGTGCTTCACGGACGCGGATCACGAGGTTTATTATGATGACGAAAAATATCTCCCGGTAGGTTTCAAGTTTGACTCAATTCAGGGCGGCGCCGGGCTAGCCGTTGACACTTTATCCATAAATATTGACGACACGAACCAGGTGATGACAAGCAGTCTTTTAAATCAGGACGCACGCAATAAATGGGCGTCTATCCACATGGGAGTCGTCACGGAGACCGACGTCGAAATTGATGGAGAAACACACGTCCAGACAGGGCGCACCTATCAACTGCTGTTCAGGGGTATTATCGGCGGTTGGGAATTGACCGGCGACAACATGGTAAAGGTTGACTTAACAAATGAAATGATATTGTGGAACAAAAAACCTTTACGCTTGCAGTCAACGGCTTGTCCGTGGAGTTACCGAGGCAAGGAATGTGGTTACAAAGGCGGAATGAGTGTCTGTGACAAGACATACGAAGCGTGCAAACTGCGGCATAACGAAGCAAACTTCGGCGGCGATAGGTTCTTAGCGGCAACGATGGTCAAGTCTGTATGGTGGGGGAGGACGCAGGTGTGGCCGGTGGCGTGAAAATAGCCGAGGTGTTTTCAAAGTATATCGGTATGCCTCACAAACATGGCGGGAAAGGTGATGGCGGCATAGGCTGTCTTTATTTCGTTTATGATATTTTAAAAGCACTGGGAAAAGCGGACAATCTTATACTGGAAGTGGACGGAGTGAACCTTGACAATTATGAAGAATTTGCCGCCACTTCAAGTCAAAGGCAGATACGGGACAAGCTTGTTAAGGCGTTTGCTTTACAGGGTGATGAAGTATCAAGACCTAAAATCGGTGACTTGCTTGTGTTGCAGAACGAAATTGGAGAATATTTTCCGGCAGTATATATCGGTGGTGGTAACGTGGCAAGCAGTTTTTATAATTGCGGTGTTCAGGCGGCTCCTATGAGAATGTTTTATGTCATTTCAATTCGGAGAGTCAAATAATGCCCAGTGAATTAGGGATGTTTTTAGTATATGCAGGAGTGGTGATTGCTGATTTTGTAATAGCCAATGCTCCGACCATTGCTACTGTAGCATTGGCTATTGCTTCGGCCGGTGCAAGTTATTTGATGTCAGGAAAGACTCCAAGTCAACCTATGCAACAGACAGGCTGGCAAATAAACCTATGCAGTAACGTCGCACCCATGCCGCTAATATATGGCCGTTGTCGTGTCGGTATTAATAGAGTCTATACCGGGACAAGTTATATAGGTAATCTCGTGCTGCATGTTATTGGCAATATTGCGCAAGGGCCGATTGAGGGCATTGTTGAAGAAGATGGGGTTGAACAGGTTTTTTTGGACGACAACTTGCATACTAAATATAAAAGGCTTGCAACATATGAATTTTATAACGGCACGCCGAATCAGGACGTGTGCGGCATGAAAAGCTCTATCGCGGAATGGGACGACCCGAAGCACTATACTGCTTATATTTGGATGAAGCTTATATTCGATGAGAATGTTTTCTCAGGTTTGCCTAACATAAGTTTAGTGGTTGACGGCAAAAACGACATTTTTGACCCGCGTGATGGCGGTTCAGTTGGTTACACTCGTAACCCGGCACTCATAGCAAGAGATTTTATTATTAATGTCATGGGCATAGACGCTTTAAGAGTTGATGATGCTTCTGTCGAGGAAGCCGCCGATTACTGCGATGATAAAGGATGGACTTGCGATTATTGCTTTAACGCAGATGAGCGAGCAGTTGATATGCTTGAACGCATACTGTCAACCTTTAGAGGTGCTTTGCTTTTCTCGGAGGATACATACAAGATAAAGTTCCGTGACTTGAATTATGAAACTCCGGTGATGGAAATAGACGAAAGTCTTGTAATAGAACAGAGCGGTGCGACGACTTTATCAATCCGACAGCCGTCTATATTCGACACGCCTAATGCCGTTAGAATGAGGTGGACTAATCCGGGCAAGCTATACACGGACGACGATTATCAACTGGCCGATTTGGAGGCACAGACAAGGGACGGATATGTGAAGGAACATCAAATTGACGTGCCTGCGATTACTTCGACGGATAACGTGATGAAGATGGCGAATTATTTTCTTGAACGCTTGCAGATAAATAAGACAGCATCTTTGCACTCGCACTCGCAGACAATGCTGCTGGAGCCGCATGACTTGATATGGTTGACACATTCACGTCCAGGTTGGCACAAGAAAATCATGCGGATCACCGGATCGTCGCTTGCAAACGACGGTGTTGTCACCTTGTCACTTGAGGAAGAACTGACGCAGTTCTACGACGACACTTATGAGATTGCGCCGGAGGTGTTCTACGATACCGTTCTCCCGGGGCCGGGGCAGGAAGTCCCGCAGGCGGCAAATGTTACCATAACAGAACAGCAATATGATTACCGTGGGCGGACTTTTACGCGGCTGCTCGTCAATTACGAAATACCGGGTGACTATGGTTGGGTTGACTACTGCGAAGCGTGGCTGAAAATAGGCGAGGACGGAGAATGGAAATATATGACGATGAGCAAGGACAATTACGTCATTGATCCGGTTGAGGAAGGTCAGACCTATTATGCTAGGATAGTGCCGGTTTCGATATGGGGTTCAAAGGCGGATATGGACAATGCGGCTATTGCTTCGCACGTTGTATCAGGAGCAACGGGTGTGCCGCCGGACGTAACTGGATTAACGGCTACTGCCTCGGGTGACAGCGTAAGTATCTTCGCAAACGAGATTGCAAGCCCTGATATATTCGGTTACGAAGTGCGGTCAGGCGAGTCATGGACTGGCGGGGCGATGGTCGGGCAAAATGAGACGCCGAACATTAGACTTGTCGGGGTAAGGCCCGGATTGCTCACTCTATGGATTAAAGCGATAACAAACGCCGGTGTTTATTCAGCAAATGCGACCGGCACGCAGGTGACTGTCTTCGGCCCCGCACATTACAGCATTATTGACTCGTGGTATTGGGACTATGATGATATTGGAACTCACGACAATACAGAACATGGAACTGTTAGCGGCGAAGATTGTTTGAAATGCAGTCATACCGGCGGAGTATTGGCCGGCACATGGACTTCGCCTGTTTATGACCTCGGCGAAATAATCACGGCACGAATATGGGGTGACTTCCGAATTGAAACGGTTGCCGGGGCGATGGATTGGGCAACGGTATTTGGAGCGGCGGATAAATGGGGTGATAAGCTGGCCGGAACGACGAGATGGTTTCAGGCCTGGGCGCCGGAAGTTGTAGGCGGTGTCAAGGCAAAATTGATCTATGGTGAAACGTCGCCGCCACTTAATGAGATCACCGGTTTCGAGCTGGCGGCACCGGAAGTGTCTGCCAGGTATGTTCAGGTTGAATTTACGATCACCGACCCAAACGACGGGACGCATATGTGCGTCAAGACTCTTAACATGACGGCGGCTTATTGGAGTTAAGAAAATGGCTTTGAAATTAGAATGTGTGAATGTAGTCCCGCAAGGGAAGATTTATGTCGCGTATGTTCAGTTGATGGACGGCGACACTGTTATTGCGAAGACGGCATTGCCTTATGACCCGGATGATAAAGAATTTGGCGATAAGGCGGCGCGAAAGTTTAAATCAAGGGTTAATACATGGCTTGAAGAAAAAACGCGCCTAGACGCAGTGCAACGCGAAATAGACGATGTTTTAAAAGACGTTAAGCTGGGCGGCAAGGAGGGATAAGACATGGCATGGACTGATAACATACCGGCATGGGGGAATCAGGTGTCCGACGACGTGGGAAAGATAAAAGATAACTTCACCGAGATTAAAAAGTCATTCGCAGGAACAAGTGCACCGGCAAATCCACAGCCGGGCCAGATATGGCTGGACACGGACAACCATTTATTGAAAATACGAAACGAAGCAAACAATGCGTGGTATAGCGTATGGGATATGGCAAGCAATAAACCTGTTCTGTCGAGTCTGTCAGGTGATATTACCGGTGCGATGATTGCGGCGGCGATAAAAGATGCGGCGGCAGGAACGGCGTCATTGAGGACTTTAGGAACTGGTGCGACACAGGCGATGCCCGGTAATGCGACAGCTGTTCCGGCATCTGCTATTGCAGGTGACTATTTTATCATTGGAGCCGATACGCAGAGGGACAAAAGCGGCACGGCGAAAACGAAGATAAAGGAAATTATTATGCCAAGGCCCGGCACGTTTAGAATTAAATTTGACTTGTCACGGGCGTCGGGAACGATGAGCGGGCAAATATATCGTAACGGCGATGCGGTCGGGACACAAAGGGACAAAAGTTCAGGCTATTCCACTGACTACACAACATATTCAGAGGATATATCAGGTTGGACGACCGGCGATTTGTGTCAGTTGTATTGCTGGTGCAACAATGCGGCGAGTAGCGGGTGGGTGAAGAACTTTAGAATTTATGAAGGCAACGTATATTGCCGGGCTCATGTTGTTCTTGACTAGGTGATAATGATGACCATTGAGGAGTTTATAGAGCGCGACGAGGGGCGGCGGTTGGAGGTCTATTACTGTCCAAGTGGGGCAAAGACTATCGGCGTCGGTCATAATATTGACGCGCTGGGGTTGCCGCCGGGTGTCAAAGGGCATTTGACGGTGAACGGGGCTATTACCGATGAAATGGCGGATTATTTACTTAAAGAGGATATTAAAATTGCAGAAGGCGATGCAAAAGCTATATACCGGAACTTCGGACGAATGAATAAAGCGCGGCAGATGGCGCTGATAAACTTTTTATTTCAACTAGGCTATTCAAAGGTTCAGAGTTTCAAGCGGGCAAACGCGGCGATCGAACGCGAGGACTGGATGGAGGCGGCGCGGGAATTGCTTGACAGCAAATGGGCAAGGCAAACACCTGACAGGGCGCGGAGAATCGCGACGATCATTGAAGGGGGGAAACTAATATGACAAAAGTATTACTAACAATGGTCGTAGTAATACTAATGTTTTTATAGAACAGGTATAATTATGATTGAGCGCGATAAATGTCTGCATTTTAAAGCCGGGTATAAATACGTCATCACGCGGCCGTTTCGGATAAAGACAGAGATCAGGCCGCCTTTTACTCGTCGGATCACGCGGCAGACGGTGGACGTCAATAATACAGCGGTAGTCATACCGTTGGTGACGTTGGAGCCGTCGGGCTGGTTGACCATACATGCGGGCTATGCTTATGACGGTGCTTCCGGGCCGACGATTGACACGCTTGACTCAATGGCGGGCGCGGCGGTGCACGACGCTGGGTATCAGTTGATCAGGCTTGGAAAGATTGAGCTAACATGGAAGGAATACTTTGACGAGTTATTTTATGAAATAATGGTTGAGGACGGCATGATTAGACCGAGGGCGAAACTGTGGGAATGGGCGGTTAAGACATTTGGGCGATCCGCCACAAGGCCAAGTGCCGAACCAAAAGAACAGGTAGCGCCATGATGTGCTGGTGGTGCCCATACTTCTGGTGGTGCGTGCTTGGTGTTGAAACAGACGCAGAAGAACGCAGGCAGCAAAGAATCAATTACGCTTTACGTTTTGAAAACGAACAGCTACGGAAAAAATTAATATCAAACGGTCTATGAAAAACAAATAATAAATGATTTTTTTCATGCCCGGGGCGAAAACTCCGGGCTTTTTTGTGCAAGTAATTGAATTTATAAACTTATAAAAACTTGAAAAAAAGTGAAAAAAACGCTTGACACAAAAAAGCAATAGTGTATTATGGGGGCAACAAAAAAAGGAGGCATTATGAACAAAGTTGTTATCAGGCGGGACCGTGACGGCAAATATTATATGTTTGCAACGCGGTTGTATGAGGATGAACCATCGGCATGGAAGAAGGCTGGCTATATGCTTGCCTGCGGCGCGGTGGTTTTAATGACTTTCGGGCTGGTTGTTTTATTTGCCTGGGGGCTGGCATGAATTATGACAAATTAAGATCGGTTTTTGCGGGAGCTATCAATCAGGCCAGTGAGGGCAAGGGGGCTATCAGACATGGTTCAGGCGAGCCGTTCGAGAAACAGCAAATATGCGAGATCAGCCGACGGTTGGCTGGCCATAAATGCGCCGGGCCGTTATTTCAGGCGGTAAAGAAAATTTACGAGTCAGGGCGCCTTGACAAAAAGGCAGCGATCGCGGAGCTGCACGGGGCGTTAAATTACATTGCCGCGGCTATTATTTTACTGGAGGAGTGACATGGAAGAATTATTAATGGAGGCCATGAACGCGGTTCATATGGCAACAGCGGCTATACATAAAGCAAGCGGGCTACTGTTAAGCATCGAAGTTGAGAAGGCCAAGTATGAGGCGCGGATCAAAAAGCTGGAGGCTGAAAATGCACATTTACGGGGAATGCTTAACCCAACAAAAAAGGAGGCATGAAAAATGACAAATGAAAAATGGCATAACGAGCGACGCAAGGGGATCGGCGGTAGCGACATCGCGGCGATCATGGGGCTGTCACCGTGGCGAACGCCTTATCAGGTGTATCAGGAAAAACGAGGTGAGGCGGAAGGTTTTACCGGAAACGAAGCGACCGATTGGGGTATCAGGCTAGAGCCGACGATCCGGCAATGGTATAGCGACGTTACAGGACGGCCAGTATTCAGGCCTGAGGGCATTTTGAGACACAAGCAATATGATTACATGCTTGCTAATCTTGACGGCTACACGGAGGATCGTCGCGTTGTAGAGATAAAAACAGCGCGTTACGGCAAAGGTTGGGGCGAGCCTGGCACTGACGCCATACCTGATTATTATGCTTTGCAGGTTCACCACTACATGACTATCACCGGTTATGAAGTGGCGGACGTGGCGGTGTCGATTGGCGGAGCGCCGCCTTGCCTATATGAGGTTGAGGCGGACAAAGAGATTGCAGAGGCGATTATTGACGCCTGTGCTACATTTTGGGCGCGGGTGGTTGAAGGCAGGCCGCCGGAACCGGTTAATTATGCCGATGCCGTGGCCAGATTTGGTAAGGCGAAAGCCGAGGGGGCGATGGTTGCCAGCGCCGGCGAAGTGGCGATCATTGACGAGCTGAAAGCGATCCGGGCGCAGTTAGACGTTTTAAAAGAACAGGACGAGGCTTTGAAGGGACGGTTGATCACTTCACTCGGCGAAAATGCCGACACGATGGTTGACGCGGACGGAACGGCGTTGTTGACTTACAAATTGAGCGCCGGGCGTAAGGCGTTTGACACAAAGGCTTTTCAGGCCGATCACCCGAACCTTTATCAGAAGTATTTGAAAACAGGCGAGGGAAGCAGAAGGTTTTTATTGAAATAATTAGAGGAGGTTAAGCAATGGACACAAAAGAGCTAATTGAAGGCAAGGTCGCGACGGTGCCGGCGGCAGCGGTCGCGGTAGAACAGGAACGGGCAATCAGCGAGGTGCAAGGGGCGATGGTGCTGGCAAAGCGTTTTCCGCGCAATCCTATTGCGGCATTGGATAACATTCTAACGGCTTGCCAGAGGCCGGGATTGGCTGAACAGGCGCTTTATAGTTACGCACGCGGTGGCAATGAGATCACTGGGCCAAGTATCAGGCTTGCAGAAGCTATGGCGCAGGCATGGGGGAATGTTCAGTTTGGCGTCAGGGAATTAGAGCAGCGCGGGGGCGAAAGCACGGTTGAGGCTTTTGCGTGGGACTTGGAAACGAATGTGCGCCAGAGCAAGACATTTCAAGTTAAGCACGAACGGCACACGAAGCGCGGAAAGTATGCGCTCGAGGACGCGCGGGACATTTATGAGCTTGTTGCCAATCAGGGGGCGCGGCGGTTAAGAGCCTGCTTGCTTGGTATTATTCCGGGCGATGTGGTTGAGGCGGCTGTCGCGCAATGCGAGGAAACGCTCAAAGCTAAGGCCGATATTACGCCTGAAAACCTTAAAAAGCTGGTCGCGTCGTTTGAGGCGTATAAGGTGACGAAGGAACAGATTGAGCAGAGGATTCAGAGGCGGCTTGACACGATCACGCCAGCACAGGTGGTTCAGTTAAGGAAAATTTATAACAGCCTCAAAGACGGCATGAGCGGCCCGGCGGACTGGTTTGATGTGGCGACACCTCCGGCGGCAGGTGAAACGCTTAAAGAAAAGGTAAAGAAGGCCGTGGCGGAGAGCGAAAATGCCTGAACTAATGCTAGTGTTGCCCGGTTCAATCCGGTCGAAGAAGAATTCTAAGTCAATAGTTAAGGCCGGTGGCAGGTGGATAATTATACCGTCAACAGCTTATCGTAAGTGGGAAAAGCAAGCACGAAAGTATGCGATAGAGCAAGGCGGAAATCTAAAACTAACCTGTGATGTTCATGTAAAAGTTTCTGTTTTTTACAAAGGACAACGTCCGGATTTAAGCGGCGTGTTGGAAAGCGTGGGTGATTGTCTTGAAGGTATCGTCTGGGAAAATGACCGGCAGATAGTTTCATGGGACGAATCACGTTTGATTCATGATAAAGACAATCCGCGAACCTGGGTTACTGTGTCGTGGTCGGAGGCCGATTCCGGCAAAGATGACAGGCCCCGGGCCGGCGGGGCCACTCTTTAGAGATAAGCGTGGAGGAGGATTAAATGGGAGAAGGTAGAAAAAACGCCTCCCGATTTAACAGCGGGAGAATTTAACAGGAGTGAATGATGGACACGATCATAGTTCGGCTGGATTTAGAGGTGCAAGTCAGCCTACCGGAGGGAGCCATTCTGCACGAGGGGGAATTGTTGGCGGAGTGCAGAGAAAGAGCAATCGAGACAGCGCTTTGCGCCATTCCCCAAGAGGTAAAAATCTACATAGACGGCGAAGACAAAGAACCTGCCGAGGTTTTCATCGACGCATCAGAGGCTTTTTCGGTGGAAGAAGTTCGAGTTGAAGGCGAATGACGATGGAAGCGGAAAACGACATCAAAAAACATTTCCGGTATGTATAGTTTAACAGCGAGAGAAACAAGGAGGTTAACAGTAAATGATAACCGTCGGGCACTTTTTCGCTGGAGGCGGAGGTGGA
>Ga0255346_1004422_pt1 | contig 15390 bp, 19 predicted proteins | sample wastewater_treat_FD_194410 | JGI IMG/M metagenome (GOLD analysis project Ga0255346, IMG submission 194410) | Wastewater microbial communities from Lulu Island WWTP, Vancouver, Canada - plant22 | ecosystem: Engineered > WWTP > Wastewater > Unclassified | place: Canada: Vancouver, British Columbia... | reverse complement strand
GGAGAAGCAAGTGATCCTTTAAAAACTCTAGTAACAACAGCAACTGGTAATGTAGGCTTAGATCAAGAGCACTCTGGAGCAGCAAATATGTGTACAGACTATCCTACATGTAGTGGAGGTACTCCTATCCCTGTTGCAAACCAAAAATATGCTCTATCAGCAACTACATATGCTCTTGCAACCGCATTAAGTACTTCTGCCGTGGAAGTAGAGCTTAATATCGCTAAAGTCACATCTGCAACCCCAACTACTGGTACTACATATTGGGGTATTTCTATCCCTTCAGGAACAGTAGCTGGTACTTACAATGGAGCCAACACAATCACAGCTGTAAAAGGTGAGATTGCTAACTGGTAATTTATTTATTATTTAATTAAATATTTAATATAAATATAATGAAAAACATAAAAAACACATTACAAAAATTCTTACTAGGAGTCGGAATACTTCTACTAAGCGGCATGGTTGCACATGCAGGGTTTGGAATCTCACCCTCAGATATTAATCATGAATATCTAAAACCGGGTTCCTCATTCACAACAGATTTCTTACTCTCTCGATCAGGATCTTTAAGTGAAATGGATATCGTAGTAGAACCTGATTTAGGAGCGATTAATAGTTGGTTTACATTTAAACCTGGAAAGGTCTTTAGATTTGCACAAGGTCAAAGAACAATGCCCTTCCAGGTTGTAGTCAATGTCCCAGAGACAGCTGAATACAAAGAGTATAGTGGTTCTTTGAGACTTAAAGCTGTACCTGTAGATCAATCAGTCAAAGGTGTTACAGTTGCACAGGGACTTAAAGTAAATGCAGGATTAACACTTACAGAGGAAGATATTGAAAAGCTAACAATTACAGCAATCAAAGTTGAAGATGTTGTTAAAAGCAACCCCGTAAAAGTTGATGTTGTCGGAAGAAACGAGGGAAATGTTGAAAGTTCTCCAATTGCAAAGGTAAAGATTATGGACTTACAGATGAATCTTTTAGAAGAGCATGAGATCTCTAGTCTTGGTAGTGTTAAACCAAACGAAACAAAAACATTAACAGGTCAATTCCTTACAAACTTAGATTTAGGAGAATATTTTATAGAAGTTGATGTTCTTTTAGGTGATCAATCATTAAGAAAAGAGAAATTGGTATTTAAAATTGTAAAAGAAGCTCCTGCTGTAGCAGATAGTACAAAGAAAGATAGCACTTCCTCTCTATTACCTATTGTAACTTTCTTACAAAACAATCAGAAATATGTTTTATGGGTAGTAGTAGCTATTATCGCAGCGATAATAATCTACCTATTAATTGATAGATTATGGAAAGATAAACCAGCTGAAGAGAAAGAAAAAGTAGCAGCAGTTGCTTTAGGAAGTAAATCTTCTACTAGACAGGTTCTTTCTATCGCATTTGGATTCTTAGTATTCCTTGGATTATTCTCAGCAGCACTATCAGAAATAGAAGTTAAAGAGACAGTTGTAAACGATAGCAAGAAAGAAGTACAAGGAGCTGTTGATTCAACAGTAAAGAGTGAGCCTATGCTAAATGTCTTACCATCTCCTGCAAGTGATGTATCATACCCTGTATACTCACAACCGAATACTTCATCATCCGTACTATATGAAGCAAAAGATGGAGAAACTTTCAAAGTGTTAGAAATTTCAAATGGATGGTATAAGGTAACGTTAAAAGATGGAAGTATTGGATGGATCTCAGAAGCAAGTGTTAAGTCTAAAACAACAGAGAATAGATAAAGTAGAACTTAAGCCACAGTAAGGAAATCATAGTACTTACTGTGGTTATATAAAATTAGAAAGTTTAATTTAGTTAATTTATTTTACATGTCAAAAATCAAAATATCTAAATACGGGAAAGTACTCTTATATAGTTCTTTCTTATTGATTGTTTTAGGACTAGTAACCTTGTTTGCAACGAAAGCTTTTAAGGTAGAAGCACAAGATACCGAGACAGTAACTACTTCTGTTACCGTTGGAAATACTGCACCTAGTTTCACAGCAGGACCAGCAGAAGCTACAGCTAGTACATCAACTGCTCCAACAGCTATCGGTTCTAGTGTAACATTTAATGCCACAGCAGCAGATGCTAATGGTGAAAATTACTACCTCATTGTCTGTTCTACTAACTCGGTAACGGCAGGTACATCTGGTAATGCTCCTACTTGTGCAGCTGGAGCAACAACATATTGTACTAGTTCATCAACAGCAAGTGCTAGCGCTGCAAGCTGTTCATACACAACAAAGAGTGCAGATCCTTGGTCTAATGCATGGTATGCATTTGTATGTGATGCCAATGCAACAACGGCAGCATGTTCTGCTGGAAGTCAAGGTTCAGGAAGTGATGGTACCGAATCTCCATTTTTTGTAAATCACCCACCAACATTTACATCTGTTAGTAATAACTCACCTAAAGATCCAGGAGCAAGTGTAACATGGACAACACAAACAACTTCAGACCCTGATACAGGAAGTACGGTAAAGCTATTAGTCTGTAAATCAAACACTGCACCAACAAATGGAGCATGTTCTGGAGGAGCAAGTGGAACATGGTGTTCAAGTTCAGCAGTAGCTTCAAACCCAACCTGCTCTTACTCTGTACCAAATCCTAACCCTGATGGACCAAACAATGCATATGCATTTGTTGTGGATCAATTTAATCTACTAGCATCTTCAACACCAAAGAACTCTCACTTTACTGTAAATAATATAGCACCTGTTGTAAGTGCAGTGACATTTAATAGTGGAAATAATATAAATCTTGCCGAGAGTACAACTACAGCAATTACAGTTACAGCAACGGTAACTGATAATAATGGATGTTCAGGAGGTGAAATTGCAAATGTGGATGCATATGCATATAGATCAGGAATTACTTACGCAGGGTGCGATACCTCAAGTGAGAGTAATCCTAATAACTGCTATCCAGAAATACCATGTACTGTTGTAGGTGGATCATGCACTGGTTCAGATGATGCTACAGCAAACTATACATGTACTATAAACTTCCAATATTTCGCAGATCCAACAGATACAGGAACTCTATATGATGCCCAAAATTGGTTAGCGAGTATTCAAGCTACTGATGATAATGGAGAGGATCCAGTTGCGCATATAACTACTGGTGTAGAAATGAACTCTCTAGTAGCATTTTCCGTTACAAATACACTAGAGTACGGTTCGCTAAATGTATTAGGAAAGAACGATCCTTTAGATAAAACATTAACGACAACTGCGACGGGAAATGTTGGATTAGATCAAAGCCATCATGGAGCAGCAAACATGTGTACGAACTTCTCTACATGTACGGGTGGAACACCTATACCTGTGGGAAAACAAAAATATGCATTAGCAGCATCAACAGCATATTCATCGGCTACAGCATTAACAACCTCTGCTGTTGAGGTAGAATTAAATCTTGCTAAACCAACTTCAACTACAGCTGTAACAAAAAACACATGGTGGGGAATAGAGATTCCTTCTGGAACTCTACCAGGAGAATACACAGGAGAGAATACTATAACAGCAATAAAGGGTGAAACAGCTAACTGGTAGTAAATAACTAATTTGGAACCGAAAGCCGTGGAGAAATCTGCGGCTTTTTTGTTTAATAATAAATCTATTTAAAACGACAACCTTGGTTCCCTATCAACCTTAGATATATAACTATTATTTTCTAAATATTCTTTTCTTAAAACTTTGTAGTAAGCAACTATACCAATCATACCTGCATTATCCCCCCTATACCTCTTCTCTGAATATATAAAGTTTAGATTATTCTCTCTAGCAACCTTACCTATCTTCCTTAAAATCTCCTCACTGTTAAACACACCTCCACCTACAAACAAACTCTTTACTTCAGGATATATCTTAATTGCTTTCTCTAATTTAATAACTAAAGATCCAACAATCATATCTAAAAAGCCTCTACAGAAATCATATACCCACTCTTTATCCTTAGAATACTTCTCTCTTAACTCCTTTGTCTTGTACAAAGCTGCTGTTTTTACACCAGAGTAACTAAAGTTCAAATCATCAGAGTGCTTCATAGGGATAGTAAATGTAATTACCCCACTCTTACCTTTCTTAGCAAATTCAGTAAGAGTAGGACCACCTGGATAACCAAAATTAAGCATTCTACCCACTTTATCAAAAGCCTCCCCTACAGCATCATCAAGTGTCTCTCCCAACTTCTTGTAACTACCAATCTTCTTGGCATATATCAAGTCTGTATGTTTACCTGAAACTAATAGTCCTAATGTAGGAAATAGTTCCTCTACATTGCCCTCTACCAAACCATTTCCCTTAGAATTAAGTAAAAGACCTGAAAGTAAATGACCTTCCATATGATTAACAGGAACAAAAGGTTTAGAATATTTAATAGCTAAATCCTTTGCAAAGTTCAAACCAACTTCAAGATCAATAGCTAATCCCGGACCTTTCGTACAAGCAATATACTCCACATCCTCTATCTTAATCTTTGCATTTCTTAGAGCCTCCTCATAGATAATTGGAATATTCTTCTCATGCTCCCTACGTGCAATATCAGGTACAACACCACCCCACTGAGCATGAATCTCTACCTGAGAAGAAACAACAGAACTAAGTACCCTACGACCCCTTAAAACAGCAACAGAGGTGTCATCACAACTAGTATCAAATGCAATTATCAATGGTTCCTTACTCATATACCTCTATACTCCTTTCTTCCAATGAAATATATTTAATTACAACCTTGTACATAGGGATATTCATATTATCACACAATGCCTTAATCTCTTGATAGAATTTATCTGCCCATTCTATCAGTACAATATCACCCTTTTCTAAATGCTCTATCAATCCAGATTTCTCTAGCTCATTCTCATCTAACCTCCAAGTATCCATATGTGCTAAAACTTTCTCATCCCCATTACTATCTATGTAGTCATACTCATTAATAATGGTATATGTAGGTGAATTAACAATATCTTTTACATCCAAACTCTGCCCTACTCCTTTTGCAAACTGTGTCTTACCTGCTCCTAACTCACCACTTAAAGCAACAACTGTTGGTACATTAGGTGAAAGATATTTCTTAGTAAATTCTTTTGCAAAACTAATTGTTTCCTCTGCACTCTTAGTATTAATCTCTTCTATCTTCTTGTTTTTAACTAATGCTTCTTCAAACTCAATCTTTCCCTGTCTTAATACAGAAAGCTCATTCAGTGTTGTATCTAGAACAGTAGATGGTTGATTCTTAGGTAGTTCTCCTGCATCTAAAAACAGATCTATTAAGTTTAAACTCTTCTTGGGTAAATCTTTAATTAACTGATCAACACTGTAAGGAGTTGATTTGTAAGACATATTTGCAGATGTTGCTGTAATTGGTCTGCCAAATGCTTTTATTAACTCTAAAGTAAAATCATAGTCAGGGTACCTAACACCCACAGCTCCTTGTAGAGATACAACAGGTGGTACAAGATTACCTTTACTTACAGAAATTACTGTAATGGGACCTGGTAGGTAATTTTCATAGAGGTTGTCTGCCATTTCATTTAGTTCTACATATTCTTTAGCCATTTCTTTATCCGATACTGCAATAGATATCGGTTTAGAACCTCTCAACTTCTTATATTCCATTATCTTCTTTAATGCCTTTGGATTAGTTGCATCACCACCTAGTCCGTAACAAGTTTCAGTTGGATATACAATTAATCCACCATTTTCTAATACTTCAATGGCTTTTTTAATTGCTTTTTCTTTACTATTTTGTACATCAATTCTGTTCATGGTATATTATACTAAGAAAGAATAAATTTTTACTAATTAATTATGAAAGAAACAAGAAAACGAAGAATACTTCTTTTATCTATTGGATTCTTTGTGGTGTTAGCTTTAGTCTTACTTTTTTACTTCTTATGCCCTCTTCCAAAAGAAAAGATAAAGTACACTGATTTTGGTGATTGCAATATTAAAGAAGAGGATAAAGATTGTAAATATCTATTTAAACTTGAGAACAAAGAAACTATCTTAGTGACACTAGGAAAAGAAAAAACTTATACACATGGAAAGGAATTGGACAGACCATATATCAAATTAGGTGATAAAAGGGTGTGGGAGGGTGCCACAACTCTCTCGAAAGTTGTAAGTATGAGAGTTTGGGGAAACTTGATTATTGCACATTATATAGGAGGATCTGGTTGTGGAATCTTAGGAGAAGTTGTTGCATATAATAGTGATGCTGAACAAATCATCAATTATGGCTCTTATGAGTTTCAACAAGATGTCGATCCCAACAATCCAGCTCTCAGCTATTATGATATTAAGATTAATGATGAGAAAAAAGAAATTGAAATAAAGGCAGATCATTTTGGAGGTTGTGTAGCAACATTAAAAGTACCAACTACCGAAGATAATTATGAATCGATTGATCTTCCTTGTAATAAAGCGGAACTAGAAAAATACAATATACCAAACGACTATGTTACAGAAGCTAGATACCTAATAAAGTATCAGGAAGATGGTAGTTTCTCTAAACCTACACAGATTTCTAAAGAAACACTCGAAGAATTGTGTAAAGAGGAATAGGATAATTACTCATAAAGTATCATGTTCATGGTATAATGAATATTATACTAGGAATATGGTAAAAAGCCTATATTCCAAGTCTTTTTTAATTGTTAAAACAATATATATGAAAGAAGTATTACATTTAACAGGAGATACATTTCAGACAGAAGTTTTAGATTATGAAGGAGTTGTATTAGTTGATTTTTGGGCACCTTGGTGTGGTCCATGTCAGATGGTTGGACCTGTTATAGAGGAATTAGCAGGTGAGTTTGATAATGCAAAAATATGTAAAGTTAATGTTGATGAGGAGGGATCACTTGCACAACAGTATGAGATTATGAGTATACCTGCTGTATATATCTTTAAGAATGGTGAAGTACAAGAGACTCTCATTGGAGCACAAGCTAAAGCTACATACAGAGAAGCTATACAAAAATATATTTAACTATTAACAAAATATGGATCCAGAATCAGGGAAAAAAGAATATGTCGTAGCCGAGATAGAAAATTTAATGCCTCGAATAGAAGCTGAATACGAGGGCGAAAAATATACACTACATCTAGAAGAAAACAGTGGTGAGAATGATAGATGTATGGGACTTAATACTCCAGATTCTCCTGAATATCTTAAGCTATTTAAACTAACTGCTTTTGGTCCTAACTCTAAACTTAATCTTCAGGCTCTTAATCTAGAGAATGAGGATACTGTACAAACATTACTAGGTGGAGCTATCGATATCCTTAAAGAAGTCGGTAAGGGAGATAGTCCTAAAGTGTCAACAAGAGATCTCGGTAAGTTTATAAAGATAAAGGATAATGGTTTCCTTCTTTCATATAAACCAAATACTGTGGGTAAAAATATGAGAGAGGAATATAGGGATGAGGTGATAAACAGGATATATGGTTATTGAGATTAAACATATATTTTGATATACTCTTTTTCTAGATACGGAGTGGTAGCTCAATTGGTTAGAGCATCGCACTGTCACTGCGAAGGTTGCGGGTTCGATCCCCGTCCATTCCGCCAGATTATAATTTTTCCTAATTAAAATATATTAAGTAAGAATATTATGAAATCTGTAGTACTTTGTGGTTCAGGCAGATTTAAAAAAGAGATAAGGGAATTTGCAAGGAAATTAAAAGAAAAGGGTATTATTGTACATGAACCATATCTTCATAGAGGTGGAGATGAATGGAATACATTATCAGAAGAATACAAGAGATTCATTTTACTTGGATTAACACATGATCATTTTTACAAAATTAAAAAAGCAGATGTTGTGTTTATATATAACAAGGGAGGATATATTGGAAATAGTACAACATTAGAGATTGGTTATTCCGTAGCCTGTGGGAAACCGATATATGCACTTGAGGAGGATACAGAAGAAGGTTGTAGAAATGTATTGTTTGCAGATATTGTAAAAACACCAGCACAACTGATTAAGAAACTTAAATAGGAATTTCTAAAAGTTTGTTAAAACAAATAATTGCCACCTATTCTTCATTCCTGTACAATTACAACATCATGAAAGCACCACAATTATCTGCTCTTAATCATCAGTACAAAAGAACAGTTAATACATTAATCCCCTATGAAATATATCTTAAATATTCAACACAAAAAGATATATCAACAATACAACTTCAAAAAATACTTTCTAGATTTAAGGACAATCAGAACAAACTCTTAGATGTGGGTTCTGGAGATGGATTATATCTTTTAAAATCTCTTCCTAAAGATAATCATTTTGAAATTACATTTTTAGAACCTGCAAAGGATTTATTCAAAACACTAAAGACAAATATACAACAATACAGTAATTGTAAGGCTATTAACAAAACTTTTGAAGATTTCTATGCAGAGAGCAAGAATAAATTTGATATTATCCTTGCATCACATCTATATCATTTTCCTGAAGATGAATATTCAATATTCCTATCACAACTTATCTCACTCTTAGAAGATTCTGGTACTTTAATATGGATAGAGAGAGGTGTAGATGAAGTAACAGATTTTAAGACAAGATTTAAGAGAAAATTACGACCTGATAGATATCCTGAGAATTGGGAACCAAGGCATTACAAAAAAGCTTTAGATATACTAAAAGAGGAATCAGATAGTACAGAGATAATATTTAATGAATCAGAACTTAGATTCCCATATGAAGAAAACTTTGATGAAGTAATTGCACTCTTAGAGTTTTATTTAAATATTGATTGGGTTTCTATACCAACTGATATACAGAATGAGATATTAGAGTATATTGAGGATAAGGGATGGGTTTTAAAAGAAGAGGAAGGTATTATTATATTTAAGAAGGAACTATGAACTACAAAACACACCCCACATACCCTAATCAACCAATTCTCTTTGAAACAGATCATTGGTTCATATCTCTCTGGGAAAATCAATATTACTTGGGTAGAGCTAGTATAGAGTACAAGGATTTATCAAAAAGACATCTTTCTGAACTATCAGAAGAGGAAGTATTAGAACTATTTTCATTGATAAAGAAATATGAAATTGCTCTTAAAAAAACATTTAATACTACAAACTTTAACTGGGCATGTTTAATGAATCACTCCTACAAAGAGAAGAATAAAGATAATCCAGATCCACTTCATATACACATACTTCCTAGATACAAAGATACTGTTGAGTTTAATGGAGAAGTTTTTAAAGATGAAGTATTTGCTCATCATTATGATAAAACAAAAGAGAAGTATGTTGATAAAGAATTTTTAATTGTACTTGCAGATAAGATACTATCTAATTGGGAATAATATCTTCCTCTATATATTTCTTAACAAGATCATTAATCTCTGGATAATTTTCATATTTAATTTACTTATACTCTAAACTCAACCATTCTTTAAAAAGGTTAATATAATCCTCTGGAATATATTCTTCAATTTCATTTAATGAGAATTTCTGACTTAGAACTTTCTCTTTTCCTTCAAGAATCTGTTTAACAAATCTATGTACACCATCATATACTAACCATCTATTCTGTTTTGTTTGGATAAGAAGTAATGGGTACTTAGTTTCAGCATTCTCTATCCTCTCTTTATGATTAGGATACTTATTAATATCCAACATGACATCTTCAGGTTTAAGGTTGTAATATTTATTCTCATCTGTATTCCACCATGGGAGTGTAAGATTCCATTTTAATTCTTCAATATCTACCTCTTCAACTTTAACATTAGAATTCCACATCTCTTCCATATTAACTGGAAAAGGAAAACCATTTACAAAACATTCATATGGCATAGCCCAACCTTTAAGAAATTGCCAGATATTTTTTTCTTTACCAATAGCTTTAATTAACAAACCGTTATCATTGAATTTAACTTCTGTTTCTTTAGGTATGGAGTAGATAATGTGTCCGAATTCTTTTGAAAGTTGTTGTAGCTTAGAAAGATTTGGGTTATCTGAGATAATAAATGCAGATTTAGTTTCTCCCTTTTTATTTTTAATATATGTTAAGTTTTCTTGCATATCTAATTATACTAAGTATATCTATTTTCTACTTAACCTAGCTAAAACAATTGTAGGAACTTGTCCTAAATATCCAATTCTGTACTCTTCAATATCCTGTATATCAAAATACTTCTTTAGATATTTAATAATTAGTTCTGGTTTAGTTGTAATTATCCCTATCTTAGATTCTTTCTTTAATATTCTAGAATATTCCTTAATTGAGGTATCTACTAAATAACTCATTTTATCAACCTTAATCTGTTTATCCCAAGGATAGTTAGATATTGCAATATCAAAGAAATTACTATTCCATTTTGTATTAGATGCATCATAATTCGTAATATTGTATTCCCCTTTCCTAATTCTATTTAAATTCCTCTTAGTAACATCCACAGCAGACTTATCTATATCATTACCATATACTTCATTACCTAACATTAAAGCCTCACAGAGAAAAGTTCCACTACCACAAAAATTATCTACCACTTTCAAATTACTATCTTCTCCTACTAACCTATACAACATTGAAGCAGCAATTGTAGATCTTAGACAACCTAGATGAGATTCATGTTCATACTCTCTATGAAAAAGACTTTTAGTAAATACCTTTATCGTTATCAAACACTTCTCTTCAGATATATTAAACCTCATATCAATATTAGAATGATCTAGAGGTGTGTATACAAGATTAAGGTTTGAAGAGAAATATTCAGAGAGTTTTTGTTTTAAATCATCTTCTTTAATATCATTGTTTTTGTATTTACTAATTGTTATTGAAAATCTTTCATCAATATTTCTATACTGACTAATGATATCAATTACTTCTTTAATTATTTCTAATTCATTATCTATCCTTAATTCTTTTAAATCTTCTACAGATATTTCTGATATGTATATGCCAATATCATCAACAGTTCTTACAGTTTTAAGATTTTCTAACTTACCTAAATATTCAAACTTGATTGTTTTTTGTTCTGTAGAAAGAATATTTGTATCTTTAAGAGAATGTATTTCATCCTTAGATATTTTTTCTAATCCTTTTGTTACAAAAGCTATGTATGTCATGTTTATTCTAGCTAACTTTAATATCTCTTTATATCCATTCTTCCGATTTAAATTCATACCCTTGCTCTTGTAAACCTCCTGTCACCCTATCTAAAACATCTGGATGATATTCTTTTATCTGTTCTAAAACATGTTCTCCAAACTCAACTGTCCAATCTTTTGCTATTTCAACAATATCTTCTTTGTTTTCTGGCTTACCTACCGGTATCTCAGGGAACCTAAAGATTTTTAACTCACCTTTTCTCTCGAGATTAAGTAAATACTCTTGCACATTATCCACAAAGATTTCCTCTTCGACTGCTACAGGTAATTCAGACACTACCTCCAGAGGAAAAGATGTCATACCTTCTTTAAAGGTATCTGGTTTAAGACAATATATTGATCCTCTCTTTTCTTTATATCCTAAATCAAATGCACCATCGAATCTTTCCCAGAGACAGAATCCCCCATCCGTGTAAAACCTTTCACATATGAAGCTATGGTTGTCTCCTAGAAAAGAAGCTGCAAGAACAATATCCTTTGTTGCATATACCCATGGAACTTTATGATTACTTACTTTAGGTTCTAATACTTTCAAACCTCTACCCTTTGAAGCATGATATACATATTCTTGGTTAATCATGATTAATTATACCTGTTTCCTAACTGTTTTTACATTCTAATCACTATTAATTTCTTCGCATTTGCTTTACAAAGATTAAACCTATCCTTCTCTTTGTAATGTCTTGGTATATCTGTATTTAAATCTATACCTTCAGAAGAATATCTATCCTTTATGGTAGTAAAACATAGTTTAACTGTACTTAAAAAACTAAACTTCTTTCTAATCTCTGGATTACTAAACCACCTTTTCAATATTCTAGATACTGTTTCTAATACCCCTATTTGAAGATATATAACCTTGTCTGCAGCTTTAACATATTCAGGGATATAGTAGGCTCCTTCAATAATCCAATCAGAATCTATCTTTACAACTTTCTTAATCTCTTCAACAGTAAACATCCTTTTCTCTTTCTCATTGTAAAAATCATCTGTTTTGTATAGTGGTATCTTTAATTCTCCAGCAACTTTGTTTGCATATGTTGTCTTACCACTCCCAGCACTTCCTGTAATATATATTTTCATAACCTAATTTTATCACAGTTTACCTTAGATAAAGGAATTGATAATATATATAAATGAAATTAATAAAAGAAGAAGTAAAATACAAAAATTATAGACAAGTACTTTTAAGAACTTTTGAAGATGAGAATGGAAATATATCTCAGTTTGAAGTAGGTGGAGCTATACATGGTTCTGCAACTATAATAGCAATAACAGAAGATAATAATATTATCTTAGTAAGAGAGTATAGACCTGGTCCTATGAAAGAGTTTTTAGATATACCTGGTGGAGTGTTTGACAGTGAAGATGAAGATCCAATAGATTGTGCTATGAGAGAATTAGCAGAAGAAACAGGATATGTAGGAAAGAAAGCTACACTACTTGGTACATACTATGATTGTGCATATATCATATATCCTAGGAATGCAGTATTGATAGAAGGTTGTACATTGAAAGAAGGTACTCAAGCTGAAGATATTGAGGTTGTACTTAAACCATATGATGAGTATTTAGAGAACCTTAAACCAGAAGATACTGTTAATCTACCTGCATTACTTCTGTTTAAGGAATATTTAAGGAAGAAGGATAATGAGAAAGTTCCAACATAAAAACTTAGCTAATGGTATATGGCAAAAGAAACCATTCTTAGAACAGATGGCTAATATTGGTAGTGAAGTATACAGAGCATTAAATTGGAGAAAGAAAGGTGAAGAGAAATATGCATATGATGCTTTTGTTAGATCTTTAGAACTATTTGATTTAACTAAAGAATCTAAATTAACCTATGGTCAAGGTAAAGAACTATGTAGAATGAGAGAGATGTGGGTTGATTATTTTATGTATGATAATGTATATAACTCTGATGATGAGTTTTTTAATAGATATTTTACAGAATTAACTATTGCATACAAGAATAAATATAGGGGTGGGATGTAGAAATGAACTATCAAGAGATAAATAAAAAGAATATATCAAAGTGGGAAAATACACTAAAGTATCTTGTAGATATTTTGGAAAAAGAAAATATCCCCTACTATCTCTCTGCCTCTGGCCTACACTATATATTAGGAGAAGATGTATACCCATATGATATAGACCTATTCATGTCTAAAGAAAATGTAAGAAAGATATATGAGGTATTGAAAGAATATAGCACATCAGAAATACATACTTGGGAGGATACCCCATATATAGAGTTTCAAGGAGAATATAATGGTATACCTTTTGAAATATGTGAATGGGAAGAAGAACCTAGATCTTTAGAAGAGATAATATTCAAAGACATTACAGTTAAAATTTAAAAATCATAACATGTACAAAGAATTAACAAAGAAAGATTGGAATAAGTTATTAAAATTTCCTGAAGATAAGGAAGTAGATGCCGTTATTGTTAGTGGTAATTCTTTGGCTAACAGAGAAAGAGAGATAGGATTCTTAGAACAAGCATTATCTAATTACAAAGATGTAAAGAAGGTTGAATATATACAAGATAATTTCTTCTCTTCAATATATGAATTTGAGATTGGAGATAAACTAATATGGTTTGATGTAGTATATGGAGGAGCATACCTTTCTGAACTCTTACATGTTGGTTGTATATTTGGTAGTAAGAAAAACTTCTTGGTCGGTACTTGTGGCGGATTACAGAAGAATTTAGAAACAGGAGATTTAGTTATTCCAACATATACATATGGGAATGAGAGTACTACTAGAATATATCAACCTGATATTAAAGATCATAAACATTATGCAGACAAAGAATTAAGGAAAGAGTTTGTTAAGAGTATTAGCGATTACAAAATACACAGTGGACCAATCATTACATGCCAGGGAATGTTAGGAGAGACACCTGAAGATATTAAGAAATGGTCAGAAGAAGGATATCTAGGAGTAGAGATGGAGAGTTCAACATTCTTTGCAGTATCAAATAGTTTTAATGTTCCTAGTGTAGCAGTAATGCATATATCTGATAATTTAGTAAAAAATATACTCTATGGAGATGAGGAAATGGAAAAGAACAGAGAGTTTAGAAACAAGATTAGAGTATATAAATATGAGAAGATAATGGATAATATTCTTACTTTCTAGCAATATACAATAGATGTTCTCCATATCCTAGTTGGTCTTCTCTCTCTGCTGTTGTTCTTAAGTAATCTATCCATACTTCATACTGTCCTTCTGGTAATTCATTTATTCGATCAATGAGAAGGCTACTAATACCATCTGTTGTTAGATGATGTACTTTAGATAGGTCATACTTCTTCATTAACTCTTCCATTTCACTTGGATACATGAATGTAAATACATTTTGACTATCTCTTAATCTATATCCTTCTAATATCTCTCCTTTGTATTCTATGATGTAATCATCAAATTTCTTTATACATTTTACAAATGTAAAGTTGTTAGATATATATGCAAAGTATATTAATCCTCCCTTTTTACATACCCTCTTAGCTTCTTGTATTACCTTATCCCTATCCTCTCCTTCTAGGTGATAGAGAGGTCCTAGGTTTAGTACCATATCAAAGGTATTGTCTTCATACATTGATAGATCTCTTGCATCTCCTAGTACAGAGTTAATTTTCATATCTTTGGTTATTTTAGATTTAAGAATATCTAAATTCTCCTTAATATATTCTAGTGCATCTACTTCATATCCTTTAGATGCATAGAGGAGAGAGTATGCTCCTGTACCTGCTCCTAGTTCTAATATCTTCATACCTTTTTTAAGATATTTGTCTATGTAATCTGTAGTTAGTATGAATTCTGTTTTATGTTTTTGGTCTTTAAAGAGTCTATCGTCTTCTGTATATATATTATTGTAATAGTTTTGTAAGGAAGACATACTTTTATATTGTTATATTATTCCTCAATTATACTATATCAGTTAATCTGAAATTCATTTTTAGTATTTAGAATATGTATGGAGATAATTTAGATATATCCATACATGAGTAATATAGATATTCTAATTGAGGTTAGAAGTGTAAAGAATACTTTTAGAAAAAGATTAACACCTGGTATTGGGAATATAGATAGAAGACAGAGAAAACCAAGTAAACATGAGATGGGTATGGCAGAGGTTGTGATTAAAGAGTTTGGTGGGAAGATTATTTTCTTAGCCGAAAGAGGAAGAGAAGCCATTAAGACACCTGATGCCATATGGTCTGGTGTTAA
>Ga0255346_1004418_pt1 | contig 15397 bp, 6 predicted proteins | sample wastewater_treat_FD_194410 | JGI IMG/M metagenome (GOLD analysis project Ga0255346, IMG submission 194410) | Wastewater microbial communities from Lulu Island WWTP, Vancouver, Canada - plant22 | ecosystem: Engineered > WWTP > Wastewater > Unclassified | place: Canada: Vancouver, British Columbia... | reverse complement strand
CGAAGAGGTTCTTACCGTTCGGATGGCGGATGAAGTGATCCTTCGGCATCTCGTTCTGCCAGTGGCTCGACGCGACAGCGATAATCTTGCAGCCACGTTTCTTGCACTCCTCGGCCGCATCGATCGTCGCCGGGTTGATGCCGATATTGTGGAAGAAGATGACGACATCGTCCTTCTGCGGATTGTAGTACTTGATGATCGACGCGCCGAAATTCACGGTGCGTTCGAGTTCCAGATACTTCAGCGCCTGGTTAAAAACGGAGAGCGCCGTCTCCATCATCGGGTTGATGTTCGCGAGGCCTCCCGCGCGGAAGAACATCTCACCCATCGCAAGCGTCGTGTGCCCGCCGCCAGCGTAGACATAGATGAGCCGGTCGGCCGCGATGGCATCCGCCATCAGGGCCGCCCCCGCCTTGATATTCGCCTCCTGCTTCTCAGCGACAGCCTTGATGTTGGCGATCACCTTCTCGATGTATCCAAAGTCATTTAACATCCTTCCCTCCTCACTTCTTCAACACGCGCTTGTAGTTCTCGCCGATACGGTCCCAGAGCTTCAGCGCATCCGGTGCCGCCAGCACAGTGCCGTAGCCGCCGCGATAGGTCCAAGTCCCGAGCCGATCCACGCCGGCCGCGTCATAGAGATCCACCACGCGGTCGATCATAGCAAAATCCGTCGGCTGCTTGTAGTAGCCCATCAGCCAGCGCTCGGACAGCTTGCCGTGCCTTTTCGCCACTTCGACGGTCCGCCGCGTGATGTTCTCGAAGAAGGCCTGCGGCAATTCCCACGAGATGATCGTGGTCGAGAAGACGTCGAAGTACGGACACGCCGCCACCATGTCCCAGTTGTCGTAGCCGCGATGCTCGCAGACGTAGTAGGTGTTGAGCGTGGCGTGGACGCAACAGGTGATCTCCATCTTCGGCTTGATCTCCTTGATCTTGCGCGAGGTCTCCTCAAGAATGACCATCGCCTCGCGCCAGCGGAACTGCTTGACGTCATCGGTCATCAGGCGCGGCATCTCGTAGCCGTAGTAATCCTGGAAACGCCGCATGCAGACCGGACAGCGGCAGGCCCAGTCTTCACCCGCGCCGCCGGTGATCGAGGCGTAGGACTTCGGCAGGGCGTAGTGCGGCTCGTCCCAGAAGAAGCCGTCCGCGTCGGTCTCGCGCGCCAGCGTCAGGCAGAAGTGCTGGAAGTAGTCGCGGAACGCCGGTGTATTGAAGCAGGCGCCGAGCAGCTTCTCCCCGGTCATCGCCGAGACCTGGCGGTTCTCGGTGTTATTCTGCAGGAAGAGACTCACCTGCTCCCCGCCGAAATACTTGCCGATGCCCCAAGGATCGAGCAGCACGCGCAGCCCGAGCTTGTGCGCCGTGTCCACGATCTTCGGGATGTTCGGACGCCAGAAGTTGAAATCGAACTCCGTAACCGCCAAGATCACCGTGGTGCATCCGTGCTCAATCATCTCCTTGAAATCGCACTCCGCATGCTCCACATAGTTCATACCATAATAACTGATTGCTGTCTGCGTAATCGCCATGACTGTTTCCTTTCTTTTTGGTTTGACTCGCGTTTACTATTCGCAACCTTTCACCGCTGCAAGCTCCTCGATCATGTCGGCCAGACGCGTACGCCAAGCCAGCAGATGCGAGGGATCGCTCGCGTAATCATTCACGGCCCGCGCCACCGACGGGGGCACGACCAAAACCGCTTCCGCTCTGGCCAACAAATCGGGGTTGCCGTTTTGCTGCCGGAGCTTTTCAATGCCGTCACGCAACAGGCAGAGGTAGTCGTAGTCCTCCACGCCGTCCCGCAGATTTTCCAACCGCAATGACGGCAGCAGACGCCCGTCCGGGCCGGGATAAACGAAATTTCCCATGCCGTTTTTGTATACGCGCTTACCGCTAAACACACTGTAGATCCAGGGTTTCCACTCGCCCTCGGGCCAGCGCTCTTTTTCAGACACGTTGGTGGCCCACTCCCGGTTGATGCACCAGTACAGTACCCCGTCCACCTTGTACATCCAACTCAGCGTCGCGATGATCCGGCAATCGAAAACCGGGTGATCCAGAAAGAAGTTCGGATACGGCTTGGACGGATTGTCAGCCGCATACCACCAGATCTCGTGGCCTTCGCGCCGCTTCTCCTCGAGTTTCGCTCGACGGTCGGCGATCGAAAACTGTTCAAAGAGCGGGCACCAGACATTGAACAAGGTGTCGAAGCGTGGGTCTGGAAACGATGTCTGCATGAACTTGGCGTCGGGCATGGCTTTGTGCAATGCGCCCATCACCTGACGGGCAGCATCCAGCGGGTCGGAGAAGAAGCCAAGTTCATCGTACAGGTAAACATATCCCGCCTCCTGCATGCCTTTCTCCTTGACCCACTCATGCACCTTGACCGCCCGATCCACCCGGGCCTTTAAGGTCTCTTCGGGCAGAGGCTTTTTAGCACTCGGTACGCCACCGTAGGTGAAGAAGTTGATCTGGTCGTGGTACTGCTCCAAGAAACGCCGCGCGGGATAGGTTTCACTGCCGTCGTAGATGTTGTTGGGTGAAATGCGGTACTTCAAAAGAAACTCATAGAGGTAGCGCTGCTGCTCCTCCGTCAAAGAGGAGTGCTTATACCATTTCCGATAATTTCCCTCAAAAAATGAGAAGGCCATTTTCAGTGAAGCGCGCACAGGCAGCGTGAAGTTCCGCACCTTCAGCGTGACCGGTACCCGGACGCGCTGCCCGCCGGACACAAACACGACCCCGCCCTTGTACACGCCGGGCTTCGCGTCGCGGTCGACACCCACGCGGAAATAGACCGGCGTGAAACTGCCGGGCACGACATCGAAGGACCGCTCTCCCTCCATGATCGCATCTGGAATCGGCCCCACAAACGGCACTGGGATATCGGGCCACTCGGTCGTGATGTCGCGTATCCACCCCCACTCGATGTTGGTGGCGGGGATGACCGCACCGTCCGAACCCTTGAGTTCTTCTACTTCGACCCCGATGTTCTCAAAGCCGTGCCGCGCCGGCGCGAGCAACGCAACTTGAAAGCCCTCGTATTCGCCGCGGGCCGCCTCGATGTCGACCCGCCGTTTGCGCTCGGTGCCAATCGCTTTGAAAAAACAGGGCTCTTTGAACCAACGCTCCGCCGTCCCCATCACCACGGGACAGGGGCCGCCGTCCGCATCGGCCAAACGACAGTAGTGGATGTCCGCCGCCAGCGCGGCAATCCGCGTGTCCAACGCCGAAAGCCTGGCGCGAAACGCCTGCCAGGTCTCATCCGCGCCACGCTGCAAAGCCGACCTGATCTCTTTGACTTGCGCGGCCTGCCACTTGTTGAGACTGCCGCTGCAATGCTCTTGCAGCTTCTGCTCCAGTTCACGGCACAGCCACTCTTCCTGTACGCCATCGCGTTGATACGCGGCCAGCCGTTGCGCGAACGCCTCCTTCTCCGCCGGTTCCGGCTCATCCAGCGCGCCGTCATAGACGGTGATGTGGTCGATCAAGCCGTCAAACACGGCCGAGCGGCTGTCGCTGGCGAAGGTGATCCCGCTGCCGATCAACAGCGGGGCAGTATTCGCGACCAATGTCTTCTCGGAACCGCGAATGTCCGAAGCAGACAGCTTCTCCGGCTGCCCGTTCAGCCAAAGCCTTACCTTTCCGTCCTTGACCGAGAAACGCACCCACACCCACTGGCCGGACTCCACGGGCCTCGTGCCTGAAAAGACCAGCCAGTCGCCCTGCCGATCCTTGAACTTGAACTCGGGTTTGCCGTCGCGGAAACTGAGCGTATAGTTGATGCGCTCCGGCTGGCAGGTGCGCACCCCCTTCATGATGACCGTGCGGAAATGACGAAGCTCACGCAGACAGACCACGCACTCGACGGAAAAATCATCGGTCAAATCCAAGCCCTCGTCATGGGCCGTCTCAACCGCGCTACGGCCGAAGGAAACGTCCAGCGCGCGACCGAACAACCCCGGGGCAAAGCGCAGAGGCGCGTCGGGATAAAGGGGAGCAGCCTTGGCCTGCCTCTCCTTCACGGTCACGACATCCGCCGCATCCGCATCAAACCGCCAGCGGATCGACGCCTTGGAGTTCGGGAAGGTGGTCGCGGTCTCAGCCACGACCCGCCCCGGCGCTAACACGGCCCCGAGCAACCCGCAAAGGATGATAAAAACACGCAATCGGTTTTTAACGCAGAGACGCAGAGACGCAGAGGTTTTTACGGGGCGGCGGCGTGAGCGCCGCCGGGCGGGCGGGACGAGCGTCTGCTCGTCCGCGGGCAAGCAGACGCTTGCCCCTCCCGGCGCTCCGCAGTGAAACCTGAAACTATCCTTCCGCACAGCGGAGGGCGGCTCGTGGGGACACTCGCCCTCCATTGCCGCGCCCCGGCGGCTCGTGGGGACACTTCGTCCAAACACTTCGTCACCTACACTTCGTCCAAACACTTCGTCGCCCACACTTCGTCGCTGACGCAATCGACTAAGTGTAGCGACTAAGTGTATTCGACTAAGAGTGGGGACTAAGTGTGTCTCCGCACACAGCGCGGAGGGAGCGTTGCATGTTGAGCGTTTTCCGGAACCGCCAAGATGCCCCTGTTTTTCATGAAGTTTCATGTGTTTCATGGTCCCATTTGAGTGCTACGGTCGCTTTCCTCTCACTCACTGCACCGTGATCAACGTTCCGGTCATGTAGCGCACGGACAAGACGGTGTTGCCGCCCACCTCCGTGTACGTCGCCTTGACTGCGTCACAGGGGATGCCGTTCAGCTTGACATTCACCGCCCCCGGCTTCGTAAAGGAAGCGGTCGGTACTTGCAGCAGCGGCACAGAAGCCTCTAGATCCGTTAGCGTGTACCCGGACAAGGCAACCGTCAGCGTGCTGCCCGCCGCACAATCGCTGACATTCAACGGCGTTGTCGCACTATCCGCCTTGGCGCGCGCGAGCGCCGCGCCGTCGGCCAGCGTCACCCGCGCCACGCTGCCGGTCCCCGCCAGCGCCGCCCCCGAGGCCACCGTCAGATGGGTGGCAGCGGGCAACGTCAGCGTACCATCGATCCGCGACACCCCGGCCTGCACCGTCACGGCTTCATTGAACGTCAGAGTCCCTTCCAGCACCGACACCGGTCCGGTCGCGCTACGCGTGCCCGTCAGCGTCAGCGTGCCCGCGCCCTTCTTCGTGATGGCGCCCGCCTCGCCGTCAGCATTTTTCAGCTCCGGCACGATGCTGACTGCGTTCCCGTCCGTGTCCACCACCAGCCCTTTAGCCGTCAGCCGCACATCGTCCAGCGCTTGAATCAGTTGGGCATCGTCTTTCGCCGCCTGCAGTGTCCCCCCGTCGAACAGCACCGAGCTTACGGCACCTGCGTTCTTCTCATACACGCTTCCGATCTTCACCACGCCGTCTCCTGTCAGCACAAAACGCGCCACACTGCCCGCCTCACCCCCCATCCAGATGTTTCCGCTGCTCATATTCAGCATTCCGCCCGACACCGTGAGCGTGCCCTTGCCGGTCGGATGGCGGGCAATCACAAACACATCGCGCTCGCCGAAAAATTCGCCGCCACTGATCGTCATCGTCCCCGTCCCATTATGCCCCACATACGCAAACTGTCCGATCGTCCAGAAGCCATTGGTCAGCGTCATTTCACCCACGCCGCCTGCATCTCTTCCGATATACAAGTGAGCGACCACCCTGTTCGTGCCGCCGCCCCCCAGTATCGCCCCCTTCCCGCCTGTAGCGAGAAGCACATTGGGGAACGTATTGGAGCCGCCCGACACGTCCAACATAGCGGATGAGTTGGGCTCGCCATCGATTTTCACGTAATTGTCGGCATCGCAGCGCACATTCCCGGCCAACACCAGCCTACTCGTGTTATTTTTGATTTCCCAGTCCCCCACCGTCAGGGAGTTGGTCACCCGCAGACGCCCGCCGTCATACGTCGCGGTCGCGGCGGCAACGTACATGTCTTTCGCTTCGCAGACGACATCCGCCATCGTCAACACCAGATTGGTGACCGGCGAGCCGGATCCGGGTCTGAACGTACACTGCCGCACGCGAATCGTGCCGTTGGTGAACGTGACGCGTCCGCCCGAGGCCTCCCATATAAGCATGTTATCCTTTACGGTCCAGACGTGCTGATTCATGACGAACAGCGTTTCATAATCCAATAGCGGCGCGATCATCGACACGTCCTTGTTGGTCACGTCGCTGCCGAGCGTCACCTGCCAGTTTTGTTTTAAGCTCGAGTGGTTGTTAAACACCGCCAAAGAGTCTGGGCCCGGCACCTGCCCGATATTCCAGTTGGTCGGCTCGTCGAAGTCCCCGACGCCGCTCCCGCCGACACCCTGCCAGCGGTTGGTGGAGATTTGTCCGTTTGCGGCAAGAAGCCCTGCCAGACAGATGAACGGCACACACGTGACCGTTCGCAACCGGCTTCCGATGTTCGTTTTCATACCATTCTCCTTTTCTGCTTATGGGGTGGGCGCAACACACGCACCGCAACCCGACTGTCAACTGACAGCGATGGTGATATCGTAACGTACCCGGCATAGACTTGCGTTCGATTTTGAACAAAACTTTTTTCAAACATCTGGGCGACTATTCACCAAACTTAAAGAGGCGCGTTTCGCCCGGTGCCATGTCGAGCGTGAAGACCGGGCCGTCCGCGATGTTCTCGCCCGTGAAGAAATCCTTTACGGGACCGGCGACGCCTGTATCGAAGGTGACCTTGCCGCCCCGCTCATCCGCCATCGCCGAGAGCCATCCTTCCGCCGCCCAAATCGCCGCGTTGCCGGCCTTCACATAACGATGAACCCCCGCGAGATCCGCGAGAGCGCGGACCAATTCCGGCGGGCAGGCCGGCGTGCCGAGGAACACCTCGTTCCCGCCAAACGCATTCTTGCGCACGGCGATGGCGGGCGTGCCGTCTTCAAACCGCGCCCACGTCTCCGCGTCAGTGGCCTCCACGCCGAACAGATCGACGAACGGGTGCTTGTCTTTCGCCGCGAGACGTTCGGGGAGTCCGCGCCGCCGCCCCTCCTCGGTCGCGGTCGCGCTGCCGTCCGTGGGCGCGAGCGCCTTGCCCTTGAAACCGGTAAGTGCCTCGATGCCGCCCACGTCTTTGCCGCCGGGCGTGAGATACCCCGGCGCCCAGCACCAGACGCGCGTGACATCCGGCTTCGCGGCGCGCTGTGCGTTGATCGTTGCGATTCTCTCAGGCGTCATGTACCACGCGCTTTGAAAAATCTGGAGCTTGGCGTCGAGTGGCCTCTCCAGCACATCCGAAAGCAGGTACTGTCCGTAAGGCGCACCGGCGCGCCCATACGCCGCGCGCGGCACCGACACGAACCTCGAAGAGACACGCCCGAGCGACAGATACATCATGGAGGTCTCGTCCACGATCGCCGCCACCTCCGGCGTGAACGGCCGGACGCGTTTGAGTATCGCGCGGTCGAACGGCCCGAGCCGCGCCATCAAATCCCAGAGCCGCGTATCCATGTACCAGCCGCACGCAGGGAGATCCATCCACCAACTGCCGAAACCGCGGATGGCGGTCTGCGCGTTGTTACGCAGCAGCACCTGCCGCGTCTGCGCGAGATCCATGCACACGCCCTCACCTTTGCGCGCGGCCTTATCCGGATCCAGAAACGTGCGCGAGTCGTCCTCGAAGAGCCACATCACGCCATGCCGCATGACCGTCTCGGCGGCACTCATCGCTGGCGCAGTCTGTCCCCACGCGCGGTCGAGATAGGAGATGGGCGAACAGAGAATATCGAGATCCTCTGCGGCCTTGTCGAGAAGGTACTTCAGCGCGTAATGCCCCGACGTACCCGCGCCGCGTGCGTGTCCCGCGAACTCCCATTGGTAGCCGTAGAAGATGATGACAAGTTTCTTGCCGCCGGACGCTTTGCGGCAGGCGGAGGCGACCTCCGCGACAAAGTCCGCCATCTCCTCTTGCAGGTAGAGACGGAAGTCGACGAGCACGCTGTCCTTCACCGGATCGGCGAGCGTCGGCGATTTAAAAATGTCCAGCTTGCGTTCGGCGAGCGTCGGCACCTCCGCCTCGGGACGACCGTGCTTGCGACGCCATGCTTTGAATGCCGCCTTCGTGGCAGGGTCGTAGCCGAAGAAGGGCTTTGACCACGTATCCCAGTAGAAGAACTCGCTCGAGTTCTGCGCCGCCGGATGGATGCCGGCGAAGCGGTCGGGATACTTCTCGCAGAGGTGGCGCGTCATCGCCTCAAGGAACCGGCACGCCTTTTCGCGGTAGTGGCGGCAGGCGACAGAGGGCGCCGGCCCCTTTGATCCATCGAAGTAGGTGATCACATCGTCCGGATATTTCCGCGCCCACCACCCTGCCGTTTCCAGCTTGATGCGGGGAACGAGCAGCGCCTTCGGGTTGATGGCGATGACCTCGTCGCAGAGGTCGTCCAGATCCGCCCAGTCATAGGTGTCGTCATCCTTCCAGATCGTCTTCGGCGCCATGAACGAAACCAAGTCGACACCGGCGTCTGCGGCCATCTTCACCTGCACGGGAAACGGATCGCGGCCTGTGAATGGCCAGCGCGTATAGTTCCCCGCGTAGCAGGTATAGGCGGCGGGAATGAGGTAAACGTCATCCTCTGACGCCTTCGCCTCGAACGAGAGCACGTAACGGCGGCCTTCGACGAACGGCGTCCGCTTCGTATAGCAGTGGAAGTGCGGATTCGGCTTGGAACCTTTGTTCTTCCCCCACCCTTCGATCTTGAGGCATCCGTCCGCTGTCACGTCCGCGTGACCGAGAGTATCGTTGTCGAAAACCGTCCACGCCTTGGCGAAGGCCTCCGCCGAGGAGAGCGACGCGGGATCGAGATAGTCGGCACCAGTCACCGTATCGACCACCCGTACGTTGCGCAGGAACACCACGAGCGCCCTGTCGGACGGTATCCGGAAGTGGATCGTCCCCGGATCGGCGGCCTTGGGCGTGAAGGCGAGTTCAAAGCGCTCCCACGTTGTCCCCACGATGATCGGCCGGTGCCCGCGCCAGCCCCAGAACATCCGCGCCGGCACCGCCTTACCGTCCACATGGATCTGCGGCACACCCACCGACCCCGGCTTAACGCGCACCTCCACTTCCGCCCCCGCTGCCAACACAGCGAGCGCGGCCACCATCAACACAAGACATTTTTTCATTTCAGCTCCGGCCGCCTTTTATCACTGGACGAGAATGAGGGTTCCCGACGGAATGATATCCAGCCACACGCCGTCCGCTACGGTACGCAGTTTGGCTGTCGAGCCGTCGGCCATGCCGGTTGTCGAAAGCGTGAAGAGCGTATCCGCGTTCGCCAGCGTGCCGTTGATCAGCTTGTAAGACCCCGCGTTCGGCTTGGACGCGAAGGCGACCGTCACCGTCACCGCGTCCGGCAGCGAAATGGCGAGTCCGGCGGCTCCGATCGGATTCGTGACCGGCGTTTCGAGCACCGGGTCAAATGCGAACGCGAGGCTGTCGCCCGTCAGGAACACCCTGCCCGTGAATGTGGGCGCGATCTGCGGCAGATCGTCCCATGCGGCCGCCTTGACGTCACCCGCGCCGGAGACCGTCGCGTCCGTGAAATCGCCGTAGCCGGCCGGCGCGATACCCACCCACTTGAAGAGCAGGTAGTCCTCAATCGTCTTCACCTGCGCGGCGGTCAGCTCGGTCGAACACATCAAGATCTCGCCCAGCATTTCCCCATAGCCAGATGTTTGTTGCGAATTGAAGAAATTACCGAGAAGACCGAGCTTCACCTGATTCGTCGTAACGAGCGACAGCACTTCGGGTGCGCCCGTGTAGCCCGTCACGGTTCCGTCTATCACTCGACCGTTGAGCCGTGTCGTGCCCTTTGTCACCGCACCGCTTGCGTTTTTCCAGATCGACACAGTGTGAGACACCTTGCCGCGGTCGCCGAAATCACCACCATCCATAATCGCTTTTCGGAGCGGATCGCCGCCGCCGCGGAAGGAGTCTGAGACGAAGACCACCGTACGGACATCTTTCTGTACATCAGCACCGCCGTAAGCGTCGCCGATCCCACCTGAGGGCCAGGCCTTGAAACGCAGCGTGTTACCGTCGTCACCGCTAGGCACATGCGCTGCCGGATGGTCGAAATCAATCCAGATACGCGTCCTGCCAAAGCCACGCGCACCTAGATGCGTAAAGGGGCGCCGCGAGGTGACGCCGTAGAAGAAAACGTCGCCGACTTCCATCGTGGCCTCGGTGCTGCCGCGCGGCCAGAACCCGTAAATGGTCGCAGCGTTGTCTTCCGTCGCCGTGCGGAAAGTATCGGGATAATCCGGGTCGAACCAGCCCACGCGCCCTTCGGCGGGAATCACGGGCGCATACGTCGGCGTCACCACGAGCGTACCGCCCGCGTTCACCGTGATCGCCCCCGAGTACGTACCGGAAAGCTGGATGTGTCCGTCGATCTCCACGTTGCCCGTGCTGCCATAGAGGAAGGCTTTGGCCGGATGCTCCGTAACCGCCGCAACACCTTGATATTGCGCCGCGAGCCCCCACTTGTTCGCGAGGTAGGTTTCCACGCTCACACGCTCGGCGTCGGCGAGAACCTCGCTAAAGACCAGGATCTCGCCGTAATTCTGCCCGCCGCAGTTCTTATAGTAGCTGGCCCAGCCGAAAGCATTGATGTTATGCCCCGAGATGTCGAGCGAGATGATCTGCCAGCCGCCGGAGAGCCCTGTCGTCGTGGGGTTCACCTTGACGCCGTCCACCCAAGTATCGATCGCGATCGGCGCAATGGGGTCGTCCTTCGTAAATGCAGAACGCAGCAACGCGCCGTCGGACAGCCCGACAAGCGCCTTGCCACCGCCGTTCTGCGATCCGAACACCATCGTCACGAACTTCGTGCCGGTCAGCACCGGATTGGAAGGGGGCGTCAGACTGGTCACATCGAGCGTACCCGCGCTGGTCTGGATACGGCGGGACGAACCCACGTTCTCACAGGAGAAGGTGGCCAGCCCGTTCAGGCTGTTTTGAACCCGGTAAGGAAAGACAGTCGGCAAATCTTCGAAATCGGTCTTTTGTCCGCTCATGAGCCCGTCGTAGTGGCGCGTGTGACGGAGGAAACAGGCGGTCCGGAACGGCCGCTTGTCCGCGAACGCCTCCACGAGGTCATGGCCGTTGACTGTCGTGGTAAGGGTCACATTGCCGGCCGCCTGCGCGCGAATGTAGTTGGGAATCGCCGTGCCGAGCTTGCGGAACGTCGCATCGTCCGAGGGGTCGATCCAGAGCAGCGCCCGGTTGCAGACGCTTTCGGCGAGCTTCAGCGTCCCCGCCCCGCCCACGAACTGCGGCGTGCTAGCGGCGTCCACGAGGACAGAGACGGTCGCGCCCGCACCGGCGGCGACTTTAACGGTGCCGAGTTTGGCAGGGTCGTTGAACGTCGTGTTGGCCGACAAAACGCTATGCGCCGTTATATCCGCAATATCGATCCCGTTCAAATTGTAGTCGCCGCTGGCGTCCGCGAAGACGCACCACGTGCCTCCCGGAACAGTGATTTCAATCGGCGTCCGGTCAGCCGGGAACTGGAAGGTCACACCCGCGCCCTTAAAGAGCCGCGTACCGTCATCCAAAGCGTTCACGACAACTGTCGCCGCCGTCGCGCCTATCGTCCGGCTGAAGCGGAGCGTGCCGCCGAGTTCCGCGAAGGTGTGGGTGAGACCGCCCGGCAACCTGACTGCCGCCGTCGCGCCCTCACTCGAGACCCGGGCGGAAAAGGTGCAGCCGCAGGTGGATTCGAGCGTCAGCGTGCCGGAGAGGATGATCGGATGAGTCGAAACAGCGTACTCGCCGAGCGCACTCCAGGGCCGCGTTTCGTGGTCCTTGTCCGTCTGGAGGAGATCGCTCAGGTCGGGATCGATCTCATATCCGGCGAGACGGCAGTCGCAACCGGCACCGATGTGCAACGTCTTGCCGGCGGGAATGAACGCGTCGTCGAAGATGTAGACGACCGGAATCGCAAACGCGGTGCCATAGACGTTCATGAAGTCCGGTCCGGCAATCGCGATGGTGTGGCCGCTCAAAATGCTGGGGACCGTGATTCCGCTCTGCGGAAAACCTTTAACCGTGCAACTTTTCAGATCCACTGTACCGATGCATGGAGTACCGGTCGCCGTCACGAACGAAACATCCCGCACATCATAGACAGGGTATCTGTTGGCGGTCGTGCAGCCGATCATCATTGACGTTGTGTTTGAGATGACGAGCGCACCTGTCTCGCCGAGAATGACGCTGCGCTGGAAAAGCGGTGCGAAGTTCTTGACATCCTTCGCATCGACCACCACCGTGCCGTTGGTGATGAGGTAATTGCGCCAGATCGCCCACGAGGTGGGGTTGTTCGCAGCGGGCGTGTAGGTGCCGTGGATCGTGCCCGAACCCTCGAAGTACATCGTGAAGGAGTTGTCGTTCAGGTTGTTGTCACCTAAACCCTGGCACCCCACATCCACCACCGCGCCATCAGGCCACGAGTAGACCTGAGCCTGCGCCCGCGTTGACATAAACGAAACGCCCGCGAACGCCGCCGCGAACAAAAAACCGCAGACCGTCTTTTTCATGTACCGACCCTCCATGCCTACTGTTCTGAAACACCATCACTTGCTCAAGATTGTTTCTACCCCAATCTCAACATCAGACGCCATTGTAGCCGAGTCTCGCATATCAAGCGTTCGATTTCGGACCTGAACTTTTTTCAAACATCCTTACTTATTACTTCTCTTCCCGAACGCGCGCGCGGCTTCGAGCCAATCACGGGCGGCCGCTTCGTCGAGGATCACGCTGTACCGGATTGTCTGATACCGCTCCAACAGCGTAACAAGTTGTGCCGCACGTTCGTCGGGGAGCCGCTCCGACACGCGCCGGTGCCACGCCGTCCAACTCTCCGCAGCGCGGCGCCGCAACGGCGCCGGCAGAGCGCGGCGCTCAACACGGGTCATGGCCCGCGTCAGCTCCTCGCGCAGGCGTGCCTCGGGCATCATGCGCCACCAGCGGCGGCGCCAACGCAACCATGCCAACGCGCCGAACCCCAACGCCACCACCGCGCCGGGAATACTCCAGATCATCTGCCAAAGAAACAGGATCAGCAATTCGCCGCCATCGGCCAAGACTTGCAGGAAATTCGTGTTCCGCAGATAGGACAACGTACGCCGCCACGATGCGGTAAACAGATCAAGTGCGAGCCTGAAGCGTCCCGGTCGCCGCAATGCCGACGGTCGTCCCTCTGGCGGCGTCGGATCGACAATCAGCCAGCGCTCGGATGCGCCGTCCCACACCTCGACCCAGGCATGGCCGTCACGCTCCCGCACGACCCATCGTGCCAGCCAAGGATTCCAGTCGCTGCAGACAAACCCGCCGACCATCCGCGCGGGAATACCACATTGACGAAACATCAGCGTCGCCGCACTCGCAAAAAATGTGCAGGAGCCCTCTTTACGCATCATGAAATCAATCAACGGATCGGGATTGGCCTTCATCCTTATGCCGAGGCGGTAAGCAAAACGGGCTGAGAAATCAGCGTCGACACACCGTACCGCCTCACCGACCGAAGACGCGGTCGCGAGTCCCGCGCAAGACTCAACCCAGTTCGAGACCGCACCAGCCAGCGAACGGGGCACTTCAAGATACACCGCCGCATTACCCTCCGGTTGCGGCCATGCACGATCCATCATGCGCTGCGGATCGACCTCAATTTCGTATGCGTCCGGAAACGGCCCGCTCGCCGTCACGCTGCCATTCGTCTCAGCCATCGGTACCACGCCAACGCAACTCAGCGCCAAACAGGAGCCGGGCAGACAGAAGCCCCCCAACAGGCGCGGTGCCAAAATCTCCACCCGCCACGTCTCACGCTGCTCAGTAGCAGCCACATCCGAACGCAGCAGGTAACGCGGATACTGCGGCCGTGCCGCTCCGCCGGCAACAGCCGACGGCTCCAGCGGCACGTTGGGCTTCACTACGTCCCACCGGCCCCGGTCATACTGCAAGTAAACGTTCTCGCGCAAATACCCCGGCATATTGCCACTGCGGATCGCCGCCACCATGCGTGTCCGTTGCCCGAAATCATGCGGCACCGGCAAATTGAGATTGATATCCGACATCCGGCGTCGCGGCAGACGCTCTGAGAAAAACATCATTCCGTAGAGGCGACGTTGCACCTGCTTGATCCCGAGTCCAAGCGGTTCCTGCAACGCCAATGACGCACCGGTTACAAGGACCAGGACCACCACCCGCTGGGCGAGTTCCCGCACGCCGGGCACCGCATGCTCACGGCCGCTTCCCTGCGTCAACCGCTGTGCCATATCCGCCGCCAGCAGCAACACAACCGTCCCGCCCACCATCCACGGTGCGGCATCGCCCACCGCGCCCGGTATCGCATCCGGTCGCCCGAGCGCGGTCATCGCAAGCGGTATGCCGCCCAGCACAACCAAGGTCACCGATTGCGCTGCGGGCCGGAAAAACAGCGACGTAACCCCGAATGCGAAAACAACCGTGACCACCCGGTCCAACATGCGGCTTTCGTCCTGCGCATCATCTGGCGGCACGATCCGCTCCACATTTGCCGCCAAGAAAATCACCGTCAGCACAATCCCGCTCCAGACTATCCACCGTGCAGTACTCGGCAGTGCGCGGCCGCGCACCCACGCCAGCACCGCGACGGCCCCCGCCACCACAAGTAGGCCCATACTGGCGTCGCGGCAATACCACCAGGCACACCACAGCAGGAACAGCGCATTGAAAAAGACTGGCCAGCGGCTGCGGGTCATAGGACGCTCACCTCCCCCCGCAACGCCGCCTTCACGGGCACGCAGACCACCTCCGGCGGCACGCCGGCGCACGATCTGCCATGCGGCACGAGCAAAACCGTTTTTAGGCCGATGCCCCACGCGTCGATCATACGCGCCAGCGACGCGCGACGTTCATCCCACCGCGTAAGAATCAAACAAACGCTCTGGATCGCATGGATCTCAGCAAGCAGCAACGGCTCTAAGGCATCCAGCGGATCGACCCGGCTCGGCTCCACCGCCGCCAGAATGTCCAGCACCGCTTCCAGATAACCGATCCGGCCCTGGCTCACAAAACGATGGACCGCCGGCCCGGCAACCAGCAACTCAAGTACGCGGTCTGTAGTCGAGAGCGTATCGGTCACTGCAGCCGCCAACGAGAGCGCCGCCTCGACAGGCTCGGCGCGCGTGAGCCCCGCCCACAACCGTTCTGCGGTACCGCCCTCGTAGGTGTCCACCAACACGGCGGTACGCGAACGCCCCTCGGCCTGGAATTCCTTCACGACCGGTACGCCCAGCCGCGCCGATGAACGCGGGTGAACATGACGCAGGACATCGCCCTCGCGGAATTCACGGCAACCATGGAACTCCAGCG
>Ga0255346_1004417_pt1 | contig 15400 bp, 8 predicted proteins | sample wastewater_treat_FD_194410 | JGI IMG/M metagenome (GOLD analysis project Ga0255346, IMG submission 194410) | Wastewater microbial communities from Lulu Island WWTP, Vancouver, Canada - plant22 | ecosystem: Engineered > WWTP > Wastewater > Unclassified | place: Canada: Vancouver, British Columbia... | reverse complement strand
AACGTACCAGACTGAAGTCCGGCAGTTGCTTTTTGCTCCTTGGGAACGCCACACTTCAGTGTGGCATGAGCTGTGTCTTTTTTCATTTCAAAAACCGGAGAACTTGCCAACTTAAAAGTTGGCGTTTCCAGCATTTCCAAAGGCATCGCGGCGTAAGCGCATCTTCTTTTTGCGACGGCGCGATACCCTTTAGTACAGGGGGCTCGCGGGGTCCCTTTGGTTACCCCGCGATGACCCCATAGCACGATACCCTTTAGTACAGGGGGATCGCGGGGTCCTGTTAGTTGCCCCGCGATTACCCCATAGCGCGATACCCTTTTGTACAGGGGGATCGCGGGGTCCCTTCGGTTACCCCGCGATTACCCCATAGCGCGATACCCTTTTGTACAGGGGGATCGCGGGGTCCCTTCGGTTACCCCGCGATGACCCCAAGGCGCGATGAACCACAAAGTCGGCGCTCGCAGGGGTCTTACTGCCCCTCTTCCTCTTTAAGCACGTACACCCTGTTCAAAACGAGGAGCTCTTTAGCCGCCGCCGTGTACCCGTTTTGGGAGAACGTTGCGAATAAGGTTTTGGGGCTCTTCTCGCTGGTTGCCTGCTTGATCTCTATCCAACGGTCGGCTTCGCGTTTTCCGTACTTGCCTTTTGTGCCTTTCACATCAATCCATAACTCAACGTTGCCTTTAACGATTAGGTCGATCTCTCGGGCTCGTAACCCTATTTTGACCGTTTCTCGCTCTAAGATCGTTTTCGGTTTGATGGTGAGGTCTATTCCGTTTTCCGAGAGGTCTTTCAGGTTGAATGGCTTTTTGATCCGTTCCCGCACGAGGTATTCTCTGAACTTCCCCTTCTCATAGCTCGCCCGTCCCATCTCTTGGCGGAGCTCTTTGCGGATGTCTGGGACGAAGTTGTCTATTTCTTTTTGAAAGAGATGTCGAAAGACGAGTTCGTAGGTTTTATCTTTCGCTATCTTATAGTCGAAGTATGTTTCACCTCGCGAGATCAGATCCGCTTTCATTAGCTTTTGTAGCTTCGTCTGCAGCTCGAAGTCGGTCATTTCGAGCTTCAGGTCTTTGATTATCTGCGCTCGGGTGCGCTCTTCTCCCGCCTGAAACAGGTATAGTAAGATTCGTTTCGCGTTCCGTTCGTTCACTTCCACAAAGATTTTAGCGATGTATTCCATCCAGGTGTCGTAGATCTCCCCGTGTGTGATCTCTCGAGTGTATGTTTCAACGATGTTGCTTTCCTGGGTGTAGTCTCTCGCCTCGTTGTGTTCGCTCAGCATCAATGCGCGGATATACAATGGGTCCCCTTGCGTTAGGTTCCATATCTTTTCTTCCGCCTGTTCGTTGATTTTGGTCTGAGATACGTACCCGTATCGTCGAATCGCTTCTTTCGCCTCTTCTTCCGGGAGATTCCCGAGCGTTCGTACTTTGAATCGGGCGGTTAGGCTCTGGATAATCCTCATCAACCCGTGGACTTCACTCCCCGAAACGATGAGCGGCGCCTCTTTTTTCTCTGCGAGATCCAGGTACGTTCCGCTCAACGATTCGATCGTATTCCCTCGCTCATCGAGTACATAAGCGTTGATGTTTTGGAATTCGTCTATGATTTGGACTATTTTAAAGTTTTTAGACGCAGCAATCTCGGAAGGTGCGCGACTCGCGACCTTCCACATCAAATTCCAATTGCCCGTTTTTTCAAATTCGTCTATGGATCGGCATCTCATCTGAAGTTCTGGATACGGAGCGACGTGTTCTTTTAATGCTACGTAGTTTAAAGGGGTTATGACCCAGTCTTTGTTCCGTGTAAGGAATGAAAGATAGTGGCCTGCGAACGTCGAGAAGAATTCTTTCGCGAAGCTGGCGCGCGTGATCGGTTCTTCTTGTATCGAGTAGTAGAAAGGAATCACCTTGCTTTCTGGGCAGCTCCACAGGATATTGAACAACCGCTGCAAAAACGCTGTCTTTCCTTTCTTTCGCCTGGCGACGATCGCTTGGCTTTGCGCCATATTTCCGATCAAACGGTTGTACCAAACTCCAAGAAAGTAATCGAACTCTTTCTGTCTCCCGACAAAGAGGTCAGTGTTCCCGATTAGCTCCGGTAAGGCGTAGGTTATCGTTTCCGGCATCTCGAACATCGCTTTCACCCGCTTTTTCCTGTTTGGAAAGATTATAACATAGCGCGTTGTCGGGCCGTTTGGGAATACCTGGGAACGCCACACTTTAGTGTGGCATGTCTTAAATAATTGTTCGCACGGAGGACACAGAGGGCACGGAGAGAACACGGAGAGAACAGGCATCGCGGCGTAAGCGCTTCTTCTTTTTGCGACGGCGCGATACCACGGTTTTCGTTTGTACCAAAGATTAAAACACGGCTCGCACAGAGGACACGGAGAGGACACAGAGGGGAGATTTATGCTGAGACCGCCTGGGAACGCCACACTTTAGTGTGGCATGGGTTGTGTCTTTTTTCATTTCAAAAACTGTAAAACATGCCAACTTAAAAGTTGGCGTTCCCAGCATTTCCAAAGGCATCGCGGCGTAAGCGCTTCTTCTTTTCGCGACGGCTTGATACCCTTTTGTACAGGGGGATCGCGGGGTCGTAAAAATCACTTACCCCGCGATTACCCCAAGGCACGATACCCTTTTGTACAGGGGGATCGCGGGGTCCCTTCGGTTACCCCGCGATGACTCCATAGCGCGATACCTTTTTGTACAGGGGGATCGCGGGGTCCCTTCGGTTACCCCGCGATGACCCCGTGGCGTGATGCCTTCCAAAAAAAGACCCCGAGGGGTTTCGGGGTCTTTTGGTTATGGTGCGTGTGTTGATTATCTGAGCAGTTGCAGGACGTTTTGGGGCAGTTGGTTCGCTTGGCCGAGCATGGCGTTGGCGGATTGTAAGAGGATCTGGAGCTTTGTGAATTCCATGATTTCTTTCGCCATGTCTGCGTCGCGGATTCGGGATTCGGCGGCGGTGAGGTTTTCCATAGACACGCCGAGGTTGTTGATGGTGTGGTCGAGTCTGTTCTGGAGCGCCCCGAGTTTCGCGCGTTCGCTGGAGACGCTGCTGATGGCGTTGTCCAGGACTCCGATCGCCTTGTTCGCCAGGGCGTTGCTGGTGACCTGGATGCCGCGCAGGCCGAGGGCATAGGCGCCGATGTTACCGATGCCGGTCCCGATGTCCTGCTTTTGGTTCGCGCCGATGTGGAGAACCATGGTGCGGTCGGCCAAGTGGACGTAGGTGGACGTGGCGTTCGCGGAGCCGCCTTCGAACCTGAAGTCCTTTCTCGCCGCGTCCCAGGTGACCCGTATCCCTTCTTTGGAGGCAAATTCTACGTCGACATTTCTGTGGACGATCCCGATGAGTTTGTTTTCCGATAGCTTCACGTCTTCGGCGATGACGGTGCCGGAGTGGGCTTCGATGACGTCGACCTCGTAGTAGTTATTGCGCGCCTGTTGGATCACGGTCAAGCTGAGCGCGTTGATCGTCGCGTCGTCTCCGACGAAGTTGATCTTCCCTTCGTTTCCGGCGATGGCGCTGCGGATGACGAAGGTGCCGGCCACGGCTTCGAGCCCGGTCGGGTCTTCTCTGCCCTTTTCCACGTAGGACACGAAGTTATTGGCGTTTGCTTCAGTGAGCGCGTGCACGTCCAGCTGGCCCAAACCCTTGCCGATCGCGACGTTGAGCTTGGTCACGACGTCGTTGATGGTGTCGGCCTCGGAGAGGGTGAAGGTGGCCTTCTTGCCGTCTCCCTGGACGAGGGTGATCGTCTTCGGCGTTTCGAGGATGAAGTTTCCGCTGGAATCCCAGAAGCGGTCGATGTCGTAGAGTTTCGTGTTTCCTGTGGCGAGGTCTCCGATTTCACCGACGAGATTACTCCCGTCCATCACGAGCAGGTTCTGCTCGCGTCCGCCTTGTGTTCCCTGGAAGGTGACCCGCCACGCGCCTTCGTGCATCGCGACGGTTATGTTGCCGGTACCGATGGTGGCGAGAGATTCCAATGCGGATTGCACTTGGGCGGCCGTCGCATTGTAGGCGATCTCATCTGTAGTAGCTTCAGCGTATGCCTGGTCGATCGCCAAAGTGGCGTTACCGCTGACTGTCATTCCGGAGGCACCGATGGATCCGTCGAAGCGGATGCGGAAGACACCTCCAACTTCTTGGACCGTGACATTTCCGGCGCCGACGCCGTTTATGCCTTCCAATGCCGCTTGAATCTGAGTCGCGGTTGCAGTTCGTGAAAGGGTGGCCGAAGCGGTTCCAATCCGCAAAGTTAAGGTACCAGTGGCAGTGCCGATCGTCAAGTTCTGGACTTCGGAGACCCTGTGGGTGATCGTGAAGGTCCCGCCCGTGGCTCGAGTCACCGAGAGGTCCTGAACCTCGTTGACGGCGGTGGACGCGTGCCCGGCCTGGATTTCGTTAGTTCCGGCGGCGTTTGAGGCGCCGGTGACGGCGGCGGATTGATTATCAATTGTGCCATGAAAGCCAATACCAACACCAGTGATAAGCGCAGACACGGTATATTGGCCTGTGCCAAATGCGGAATCGAGGGCGTTTTGAATTATGGTTGCCATAGCGGTTACATCTACCGTATCTGAGGCTGTAACCCCCAAAGAAACATAGACCGTATAGTTTGCGCTGTCAAAATACGCCGATCCCACCCCGGAAATCAACCTCACTCTAACCTGGTGTGTCGTGGCGCCGGCGGAATTGGCGAAAATCCTGATCGCGTTTCCGCCAGCGACGTAGCCGGAGACGTCAACATCTTCTCCGCCAGCGAAAGTTCCATCTCCTGATAGTACAACGGTATATGCGCCGGTCCCAAAGTGCGTTTGTAAAGCCGTTAGAACTGCAGAAGCAGTGTCGGCCGCAGTTGTCGCGGCACTAAGAACAATAACCAACGTGTTCGGGTTTGCCATATAAGAGCTTGCTGCGGTACCCGACATAATCTGTATATGGATGTCTGCTGTTACATCTGAACTTACCGCCTGTATCACGATTCTCGCAGTATCAGTTCCAGTAAGCCGCGCCACCGCTCCCGGCCCGCCAGCGATCGTCAAAAACGCTTCGCCACGGGTCGCGCCGACGTCGAGTGTCCCGCTTACGAGCTGGAAGCTCGTGATCTCGGTGTTCGCGAGCGCTCCATTGAATTCTACGGATAGGGTGCTCAAACTGGTACCGGTGACCGTGAAGGAGGAAGAGAAACCGGGAATGGCTGCCAATCCACTTCGTATAGCGGACCGGAAATTAGCTGTATACCCTCCTGTAAACGCGATATTCCCGGTGGTGTACGTGTGCCCGTTCGCTTCGAACCTGATCCGGAAATTCCCCGTCATACCCGCTTTCGACGACAGGTCGATGCCCCATCGCGCGTTTTGGTTTCCGGTGTCGTAGACGCCGGCTGTCACTTCGTCCACTTGCACGCGGGAACCCTGGTGTTTGATCTTGAAGAGGTCGCTCTTCTGTACTTCGTTCACGCCGGCTTCCGCCGTAATTGCGAGTTTGTAGTTCCCGCCGCCGGGGGCCTTCTGTCCGAATTGGTCCAGCACGCGCAGTCCGTCGCGCATGTATACCCTCGTGGTGAGTTTGTCCGTGGAGACCAACGCGGATGTGGTCCCGTCTAATAGTTTCTTGTTGTTGAATTCCGTCGTCGCCGCTATGCGGTCGACCTCCTCAACGAGTTGGTCGATCTCTTTCTGGATCTCCGCTCGGTCCATCGAGGTGTAGGTGTCGTTCGCGGCTTGTACGGCCAGTTCTCTCATTCTCTGCAGGATCGAGTGGGTTTCGTTCAGCGCGCCTTCCGCAGTCTGGATAAGGGATATCCCGTCCTGCGCGTTCCGAGACGCTTGCTCTAACCCACGGATCTGCGCCCTCATCTTTTCGCTGATCGCTAACCCGGCGGCGTCGTCGGCGGCGCGGTTGATCCTTAAACCGGTCGATAACCGCTCGAGCGAACGCCCCATCAGCGTGCTGATCAACGTGCTGTTTCTCCAGGCGTTTAACGCGGGAATGTTGTGGTAAATACGCATGTTCACTACCTCCTTGTTTTGTGGTTATCCGCCGTTCCTTGGCGGATATCTGAAGTTGTCCTCCCTGGCCAGAGAGTGGTTTCACGGTAATTATCGGAAGCCGCGGGGAAAACTTTAGCGCTTTGCGGGCGGGGGAAAAGGATTCAAAAGACAAAAGATCTAGTTCGCACAGAGAACACGGAGGGCACAGAGAGAACACAGAGGAAAAATGCCTAGATTAAAACCAAAAGATCTAGTTCGCACAGAGAGCACAGAGAACACGGAGAGAACACAAAGGAAAAATACCTGGATTAAAAAGACAACAGATTTAGCTCGCACAGAGAACACGGAGAACACAGAGAGAACACAGAGGAAAAAAGTGTCGGGGTTTTCTTGGGTCATCGCGGGGTAACCAACGGGACCCCGCGATCCGCTCTTTATTCTTCGTACGCCGCGATGCCCGCGTAAGTTATCGCGGGGTAACCAGCGGGCTGACTTCGGAAGCCCACGAAGTCTCGCGATCCGTACTTTTTTTTCTTACGCCGTGATGATGTCGGGGTATCGCGCCGTTGCAAAAAGAAGAAGCGCTTACGCCGCGATGCCGCGTTAGGGTTCGCTTCCAGCGGAAAATTGAGACCATGCCAAACTAAAGTTTGGCGTTCCCAGTGTTCACAACGTTCCCAGGGGCATCGCGCCGTCGCGAAAAGAAGGGGCGCTTACGCCGCGATGCCCGCGCAAGTTATCGCGGGGTAACCAACGGGATCCCGCGATCCGTACTTTTGATTTTTTAAAAACCATGCCAGACTAAAGTCTGGCGTTCCCAGTGTTCCCAACGTTCCCAGGGGTATCGCGCCGTCGCAAGAAGAAGGGGCGCTTACGCCGCGATGCCTGCGATGCCGTGATGATGTCGGGGTATCGCGCCGTCGCAAAAAGAAGAAGCGCTTACGCCGCGATGCCGCGATGCAAAGCTGGCGTTCCCAGAAGACATGCCGAACTGAAGTTCGACGTTTCCAGGCGTTCCCAGCATTCCCAGACGGCCACGCAGGATTTTGTGCGGCAAAGGGTTTTGCACCTTGGGAACGCCAGACTTTAGTCTGGCATGGGGCGTGTCTTTTTTCATTTCAAAAACCGGAGAACATGCCAACTTGAAAGTTGGCGTTCCCAGGCGACCCAAAGACCGGAGAACATGCCAACTTGAAAGTTGGCGTTCCCAGGCAACCCGAAAACCGGAGAACATGCCAGACTAAAGTCCGCCGCTCTGGCGGCGCCCTGAAGGCGCTCCGACAAGTTCGGCGGTCCCAGGCAACCCAAAAGCCGGAAAACATGCCAGACTAAAGTCTGGCGGTCCCAGGCGGCCGCTACATGGGGTAGTGGCAGCGGATGTGGTGGCCGGGGGCGAGTTCGCGGTAGGGGGGTTCGGTTTCTTTGCATTCGGGTTTCGCCAGGGGGCACCGGGGGTGGAAGTGGCAGCCGCTTGGGGGGTTGATCGGGCTCGGTATTTCTCCGCGGGCGACCTGTTTTTCTCTGTTCAGAAATGGGTCCGGGATCGGGTTTGAGCTCATCAATAACCGCGTGTACGGATGCGCCGGATGGTCGAAGATCTCTGCCTTCGACCCCGCCTCAACCACGCGTCCGAGGTACATGACCGCCAAGTGGTTCGCGAAGTAGTCGACGATCGAGAGGTTATGCGTGATAAACAGGTAGGTCAGCGCGTTTTGCGCCCGCGCCTCTTGCAGCATCTTGAGGACCATCGCCTGTACGGAAACGTCGAGCGCGGACGTGGGTTCGTCGAGGACGATGAACTCCGGCTCGAGGACGATCGCGCGCGCGAAGGCGATGCGCTGCCGCTGCCCGCCGGAGAATTCGTGCGGGTATCGGAACATGTGTTCTTCCCGTAGCCCCACTTGTACGAGGACTTCCCGTATCTTGTCGCGGATCTCCATCTCGGAGATGCCTTTGAAGTGGATTTTCAGCCCTTCTCCAATCACGGTCTTGACGAGTTTCCGGGGGTGTAGGGAGTTGTAAGGGTCTTGGAAGACGATTTGCATCTTGCGCCTGTAGGGCATGAATTCCTTTTTGTCCAAGGTGAGAACGTCTTTTCCTTCGATTTTCACAGAGCCGGCCGTCGGCGGTATGAGCCGGAGTATCGTGCGCCCCAAGGTGGTCTTTCCGGACCCCGACTCCCCGACTATCGCGTAGATCGATTCGCGCGGTATCTCGAGGTTGACGTCGTCTACCGCTTTCACGATCTTGTTTTTCGCGAAGAGGTTTTGTTTCAGCAAGAAGTGTTTTTTGAGGTTCGTTATGGTCATTAGCGTCTCTACCACGGTTCTTCCTCTCCCTTTTTCACCGGTTTGCAGCCGCCATCCTGGCAAAGGTAGCAGGAGACGAAATGGCCCGGTTCGATCTCCAGTAGCGGCGGGAGTTCTTTTTTGCAGCCTTCGGTGGCGTAGTCGCACCGCGGGTGGAATCGGCAGCCCTCCGGCGGGTCGACGAGGTCGGGCACCGTTCCCGGGATCGCTTTGAGCTCGCCCGGTCTGCCTACCCTCGGGACCGCGCGCAGCAGCCCTTGGGTGTACGGGTGCGTCGGGTTTCGGAACAGCTCTTTCGTGGCCGCGATCTCTATGGCGTTTCCGGCGTACATCACGACGACGCGGTCGCAAAATTCCGCGACGATACCCATGTCGTGGGTAATCATCATCACCGCGTTCCCCATCTTGTGGGTCAGGTCCGAGAGGAGTTCGAGGATTTGCGCCTGTATCGTCACGTCGAGCGCGGAGGTGGGTTCATCGGCGATGAGGAGTTTCGGCTGCGTCGCCAACGCCATCGCGATCATCACACGCTGGGCCATGCCGCCGCTGAGTTCGTGCGGGTACATGTTCTTCACTCGCGCGGCGTCCATGCCCACGTACCCGAGTATCTTCTCGACCTCCGCCTCCGCGGTGGCGGGCGTCGCCTTTTTCGCGTTGAGAAGAGTTTCTTTGATCTGGAAGCCCGATTTGAACACCGGGTTCAGAGAGGATTTCGGCTCTTGAAAGATCATCGAGATCTCCCGACCGCGCACTTTGGTCATCTCGTCTTCGGAGAGGGCGAGCAGGTTCCGGGTTTCAAACCAGACCTCGCCGTGGGTGATCTTCCCGGGCTCTTCGATCAGCCGCATCACCGATTGGGCGGTCACGGACTTGCCGCACCCGGTCTCTCCCACGATGCCCAGGCGTTCGCGTTTGTCCATCCAGAGGTTCACCCCGTTGAGCGCCTTGATCACGCCGCGGTAGGTGTGGAAGGTGACGCGTAGTTCGCGTATGTCCAATAGGTTCCCGCGTAGGTCCATCGCTTACCTCCTCAGCCTCGGGTCGAGCATGTCGCGTATGCCGTCTCCGAGCAGGTTGAATCCGAGAACGACGAAGACGATCGCGAATCCCGGGAAGGTGGAGATCCACCATTGGTCGACGAGAAAGTTGCGCCCGACGCTCACCATCGCGCCCCATTCCGGCGTCGGGGGTTGGACGCCCAAACCTAAAAATCCCAAGCCGGCGGCCGTCAGGATGATCGTGCCCATCCGGAGCGTCAGCTGCACGATGACCGGGGAGACGCACATCGGGAGGACGTGGAGGAAGAGGATGCGTCCCGTTCCGGCGCCTACGGAGCGGATGGCCTCGATGTAGGGCTGCTCTTTCACCTTCATCGCCTCCGCCCGCGCGAGTCGCGCGTAGGTGGTCCAGTTCACGAGCGAGATCGCGATGATGGTGTTGGTGAAGTTGGGCCCCATCATCGCCGCGAAGGCCATCGCCAGCACGAGGCTGGGGAAGGCGAGGAACATGTCGGTGATGCGCATGATGATGTCGTCGATCAGTCCGCCGAAGTATCCGGCGATGATGCCGACCGTCGTGCCGAGTATGCCGCTGATCGCGGAGACGAGGAAGATGATCCACAAAGCCATTCGTGAACCGTGGATCACACGGCTGAAGATGTCGCGGCCGAACTGGTCGGTGCCGAAGAGGTGTTCTCGCGAGGGCCCCTGGAGTCGCGCGGGGAAGTTTTGCTCGATCGGGTCGTAGGGCGCGAAGAGCGGCCCGAAGAAGGCGACCAGTAGGAAGATGACGATCAGGATGAACCCGACCATCGTCAGCTTGCTCTTTCGGAAGAGAAAGAGCGTGTGTTTGAGGTCGTCTATATAAGGTTTGTTTCTTTCCAAGAAGCTCAATGAGGTTTTTTCCGTTGCCACAGCATCACGTCCTCATCCTGGGGTCTAACAGCGCGTAGAGTATGTCGACCGTGAGGTTCGCCAGCGAGTAGATGAAGGCGATGTAGATCGTGCCGCCCATCACCGCCGGATAGTCTAAGGAGAGTAGCCCGGCCGTGATGTATCGCCCCAGTCCCGGCCAGGAAAAGACCGTTTCGGTGAGCACCGCCCCCTCCAACAAGCCGCCGAAGACGAGCCCGATGATGGTGATCGTCGGGATCAGGGCGTTGCGCAGCGCGTGCCTGTATATCACGAGCCGCTTTTTGAGCCCCTTCGCCTTCGCCGTCCGGATGTATTCTTGCCCGAGTACCTCCAGCATGCTGGAGCGCGTGATCCGAGCGATGGACGCGGTGGAATTGTACCCAAGGACGAAGGCCGGCATGAGGATGTGGATCAGCGCGTCTCGGAAGGCCTCCCAGTTCCCTGTGAACAGCGAGTCGAACAGGTACATCCCGGTGATCCGTCGGGGTGGATCCACGAAGAAGTCGAGCCGACCGCCCCCGGGGAGCCAATCGAGTTTGTAGTAGAAGATGAGGATGAGGATCAGCCCGATCCAGAAGACCGGCATCGAGACGCCGAGTATGGAGAAGACACGGGATACGTTGTCGATCAACCGGTTCCGGTATACAGCGGACAGGATGCCCAGCAGCACCCCCAGTACGATGGAGATGACGATGGCGACCAGGGCGAGTTCGATCGTTGCCGGGAAGTAGAGGCCGATGTCTTTCATCACCGGATTGTTGGTCTTGATGGAGATGCCGAAGTCTCCCACGACTGCCCCTTTAAGGAAGGAAAAGAACTGTTCGATGAGCGGGCGGTCGTACCCGAGTTGCGCCCGGAGCTTGTCGATTTTTTCGGGAGGAGCGTTCCCCCCCAGAATCGCCCCCACGGGGTCGGCCGGTATGACGTGCGCGATGTAGAAGACGATGCACGCCACGCCAAAGAGGACCAACGCGATGAGGAGGATTCTCTTTATCAGATATTTCCATATGTTCAAAACGGTTCCCCCTGATTGGATGATAAGGTTTCCTTATGTTAGAAAAACCCCCCTTTTCCCAAATAGTGCCTAACGGGTCGAAAGGGGGGTTCCGATAAGGCGATTGAGAACTGTTTCTTATTTGTACAGTTTGGTGAAATCGAAGAGCATTCCGTAGCCGATCGCGGCCTGCTCAAATCCTTTGAGCTCGTTGCGTACCGGCCAGGTCTCTACGGTCTGGTAGAGCATCGCGAAGGGACCATTCAGGAACCAGTAGTCGGTCAGGATCTTGTACATCAGTTCGCGTCGGACGGGATCCTTTTCGAACTGCGCCTCGATGGTGAGATTCGCGGCGAATTCGTCTTCCCAAGCGTTTCTCCAGGCGAGTTGATTCGCCTTGTAGTTCGCGTGGGCGTGGGCGAGGTTGTCCGCGTCGGGGTAGTCGTTCCCCCAACCGGCGATGACCATCTGCTGGCCGCGTTCGCGGTATTTGGTGTACATCTGAGAAGCCTGGACGATCACGATGTTGGCCTTGATTCCGACTTTCGCGAGGTCGGCTTGGATTTTCTCAGCTTGGGCCGGTCTCGGGTTCGCGGTGCTGGTCATCAGCTCGACCTCGAATCCGTTCGGGTAACCGGCTTCGGCGAGCAGCTTCTTCGCCTTCGGGATGTCTTGGTAGAATGGGTTGTCGGCGACATAGCCGAAGTATCCCTTGCTGACGAACCCTTGCACCTTCAACGCGTTGCCGTCGAGGAGGATGTCGATGATCTCGTCGTAGTTGATCGAGTACTTCACGGCGAGGCGTACCTTCGGGTCTTTTAGCGGACCCCAGGAGGCGTTCATCGCGAGGTATTCGTTCCCGTGGCCGGGGACTCGGACGATCCGGAGCTCTTTGTTCGCGGCCATCTCTTTCAACATCGTGCCGGTGACGTTCCAGGCGACGTCGGCGTCGCCCTTTTCGACCATCAGGCGCTGGTTCGCGGCCTCCGGAACGTCTCGGACGACGATTCTGCGGATCTTCGGTTGGCCCTCCACGTAGTAGGGGTTCGCCACGAGCACGATCTGGTTGTTTCGCTCCCATTTCTGGAGCACGTAGGCGCCCGCGCCGGCGGAGTTGTCGTCCAGCCATTTCTGTCCGAGGTCGTCACCGGACATATGGGGCTCGACTTGCTTCCGGTTGACCACGGAGGCGAATTGGTTCGTCAGGATGCCGAGGATGATGTTGGACGCGTAGGGCTTGTCAAATTTCATCGTGAAGGTGTAGTCGTCGATCAGTTTTACGGTTTGATCCACATTGTCTTCGGTGATCCCGACGCTCTCGATGAGCCACTTCGAAGAAGAGGTCAATTTCATCGAGCGCTTGATGGACCAGACGGCGTCGTTCGCGTTCAACGGGTCTCCGTTGGCGAACTTGAGTCCTTTGCGCATCGTGAAGGTGTAGGTCATAGCGTCTTCGGAGATCTCCCACTTTTCGGCCAGGCGCGGGACGGGGACGAGCGTGTCGCCGTGAGCTTCCAGCTCGACGATCTTCGCGTACAGGGCGTCGACGATCTTGCCCGGGAGCACTTCATAGACCATGCCGGGGTCCATCGTGATGAAAATCCCGGTGTCGGCCGCGATCACGACGGTGTCATTGGGTACGTTCGTCTTCGCGAAGCCGAAAGAGAATAGCAGTAACCCAAGGCAGAGAATGGCGAAAAACTTGGTGAACCTTCTGTTCATACGTGCACCTCCCAATAATCTCTGGTTCGATGGAGACTGGTAGTGTTAAAGACGGCGAATAGAAAAGAAGAGACGAATACCCGCCTCTTCACACATAGAAAAGAAATGACAAGAAACCAAGATGAACCGGTGTTGCTTGGTGGAAAACGTGGTTCTGTAAACTTCTGACGATGGTACTGGCGTCTGACTTATACAGACTCGTACTGGCGTGACTCTAACGATGGCGTTTGGCGACGCTCGGTGTACGGCGTGCGGCAGGGCGAGAATCACACTACGGCGTTTACGCCCGGAACACGCTGTCTGGTGGCCTTTGACGGTTGCATTCTGCGGCGTTCGGGTGAAACGGCTGTTACGAGGACTCGTATCACTCTACGACGTTCGTGCCCGAAAGGCGCCCTCTGGTACAAGCTGTTAACGGGGTTATAGGACCTTTTCTTTCAGTTCTTTACCGGGAACGAACTTCGGCGTTTTCTTCGCGGGGATTTTCATTTTTTTCATAGTCTTCGGATTCACGCCAGTGCGCGCCTTGCGTTGCGAGACTTTGAAGGTCCCAAACCCGATGAGTTTGACCTCACCGCCCTGAGCCAATTCGTCTTCGACGACCTTAACGAAAGCGTTGACCATCTTTTCGGACACTTTTTGCGTTTCCCCTGTTCTTTCGGCTAATTTCGCAACGAGCTCTTTCTTGTTCATAGGCTCCCCCTCCTAGTAATGAAGTTGTGTTATTTATCGCGATATTTGGGCTTATCCTACGTAGGGTGAATCGGCTCTGGGTTAGACGGTATCAGTTATTATAGCACATCCTTTTGCAAAAAAAAGCCCCTTCAACTGAGGGGCTAACTTTCTGGGAGCGACTGGGAACGCTGAACTTTTAAGTTGGCATAGCTTTACAAAACCAAAAGATGGTTTCGCACAGAGAACACAGAGAGCACGGAGTAAACAGGCATCGCGGCGTAAGCGCCCCTTCTTCTCGCGACGGCGCGATACGCATTTGTACACGTCTTAAAAAACAGGGTTCGCACAGAGAACACAGAGGACACAGAGAGAACACAAAGGAAAAAAAGCTTGGATTAAAAACAAAAAATCGAGCTCGCACAGAGAGCACGAGTAAACAGGCATCGCGGCGTAAGCGCCCCTTCTTCCTGCGACGGCGCGATACGCATTTGTACACGTCTTAAAAAACAGGGTTCGCACAGAGAACACAGAGAACACAGAGGACACAGAGAGAACACAAAGGAAAAAAAGCTTGGATTAAAAACAAAAAATCGAGCTCGCACAGAGAGCACGGAGTAAACAGGCATCGGGGCGTAAGCGCCCCTTCTTCCTGCGACGGCGCGATACCCGGACAGCATCGCGACTTAAAATTAAGATCGAATCGCAGAGCTTCGTCAGTATCGCGGGGTCCCTTCGGTTACCCCGCGATTACCCCTTGGCGCGATACCCCGGTTTTAGTTCGTTCCAAAGATTAAAAACAGGGTTCGCACAGAGAACACAGAGGACACAGAGAGAACACAAAGGAAAAAAAGCTGGATTAAAAACAAAAAATCGAGTTCGCACAGAGAGCAGGGAAAAAGATGAAAACATAAAAGGCATGCCAAACTAAAGTTTGGCGTTCCCAAGCGCAGATCGTGGAGCTTCATCAGTATCGCGGGGTCCCGTTGGTTACCCCGCGATAGCACACGAGCATCGCGGCGTAGAAGGAAAGGACTAAAAGCGGGTCGCGAGTCTTCGTGGGTTTCAGAAGTCAGCCCGCTGGTTACCCCGCGATGAGCCTAAAAGTCAACGCGGCGTAAACGATTAAGACTTCACTAGGCGCTCTCTGTTTGACCCTCAAAACGTCTCACATTGGAAGATGCCTTTTCAGTTCCTCCTCGCTCCGCATAGCCATCAGTTCTAAGCCCAGGTTGTCAAGCTGGTCTATCGTGAGCGCTTTCAGCTTTTCGTAGTACGTCCGCGAGATTAGTGGGAATTTTTTGATGATCAGTTTCCAAAGAAGCTCTTCCCGGCCTTCTTCCCTACCTTCTTCTCTGCCTTTTATAATCCCTTTTGCAAATCCCTTTTCCATACCTTCTTTCATACCTTTTTCCATACCTTTTTCCATTCCTTCTTGCTTAAGCCATTCCGCTATCGTTTGCATCCTTTCACTCCTTTCTACCGATACCGTTCGCGTCAGTTGTATCAGTCTCAAGAAATCCTCTCGCGCAGTCAAATAGAAGATATAGTGAATAAAGGTCTCATAAAGCTGATCGCTTATTTCCGTTTCTCCCTGCGTGACGAAGAAGGTGGTAATTCTGATGTACGCTTCATTGAACTTTTCGGGGTCCTTGATCGAGGCCATCCTGATCGTCTCCAGATACAGGCGTAGATCGTCCGGCCCTTTGATCTCCTCTCCACTATTTGACGAAAAATCGTATAGGTAATACTCAAAGTGGGGAATAGCTTTTTTCA
>Ga0255346_1004414_pt1 | contig 15411 bp, 10 predicted proteins | sample wastewater_treat_FD_194410 | JGI IMG/M metagenome (GOLD analysis project Ga0255346, IMG submission 194410) | Wastewater microbial communities from Lulu Island WWTP, Vancouver, Canada - plant22 | ecosystem: Engineered > WWTP > Wastewater > Unclassified | place: Canada: Vancouver, British Columbia... | reverse complement strand
ATCCTCGGCGCCCTGTCCGGCAAGCCAGTTTCGCGCAAAAGTTGTTTTCCCGACCTGACGGGGGCCGGTAAGGAAAATCATTTTTCCCGCGTTCATTTCCGGGTCAAAGATATATTTGCTGACCATTCGTTCCATGCGACTAATTTACAGCTATATGTAAAAAAGTCAAGACCATTTTACACATTCATGTAAAAAAGTCAAAACGCTCCCTGACGTCATTCCCTTTGCAGATGACCATCATGGTGATCTTCAGGTTATTCAGGTTACGCAGGCGGGAATCTAGAAAAGGTTTTATTGCTACTCCTAAATAACGGGGCTTTTACTATTTGTTCCGCTCGAATGATTTAAAAACTGAAAACAGCTTTGAACTTATCCGCTTTAAGCGAAGGCTTAACATAATCCTTTTTCTTGTCAAGTTCAACTATCCCATATTTTTCCATATTTTTTAGCGTTCTGGAAAGATTGCTGGCATGCCGTCCGGACATTGTAGCTAACTCCGCCAAAGATTGGGGATTATTATCTCTTATCTTTTTTAAAAGTTCCTGATTTTTAGAACTAAGGACCTGGGCCATTGATTCGATGGAATCAAACCAGATGGTTGGCTCATTGCCGGTTGGCTTATGTTCGCCTTTCGCAATGGATATAGTATGTTTTTTAATATCTTTATATGGGGCAATTCCTATTCTCATTTCTCTTGCCATAATAAAACCTTCCTTTTTAAATAAAATCATCGACGGTTTTCCAAAAATCTATAATTAGCTGACTGGCGCAATCAAATTCATAATAATATATTTTGTTCCGTTTATGAATGTGATCTCATTTAACTTTTTTTGTTCTATACTTGCCGCGTTTTGGTAAACAATCATGAGCGTTGTCATACCCCACCATTCTTTTGTTGTCTTTGTCATGTAAAGTTAACGAATATTTGATCCCGTGAGGTATATTTTTTGTTGGTTTAACTTTACATGCTTCAAATTTTACCCAATAACCTTTATTAGTATAAAAGACAAACCCATTAAGTTCTAAAAGAGTTTGTAGCTCATAATCAGAATCGTGGTATCTTTCTTTCATTTGGATACATATTATCATCAGATGATAACAATGTCAAGAACTCTTAACAGATGTCTGATGTCTGGTATTTAACAATTATGTTAAAAATGCGTTTGACAAAAGATTCTAATAATACAACGAGTTAATTTTGAAGAATTTGGGAATTATTATTGACAAATAAAATTGATTCGTCTATTAAATTCATGTCTTATAGAATCAAAATTAGTGACACTCGCTGAGCGCGTGAGAAACGAAGCGCGAAGCGCAAGTGGTAGTGAGAGTCAAAATTCAGAAACAAAGTGAACTGAATTTTGTAAGTCGAACTATCCAAGCCCGATGCATCGGGCTTGGAAACTATCCCCGAAGCATTTAGTACGGGGGCTTCACAAAATTTTCACAAAACGAGTTTTAATAAGTACCGTTGCACAGTTCAAAACGCTTGAAGTGTATTTAATGCAATTCAAGTTGGGAGAAAAAGTGCAAGATCCTATTGGTCAAAAAGTGTGCTGTATAATACCAGAACATGATGGGATCTCATGTTCCGGTTTGTCTTCTCTATTCTAAAGTTGTTTGTATTTGTGTTTGAAAATTTACGGAGGGCGGCATGAGAGAAATCAACACTACAAGAATAAATAGAAAAAAAATAAACAGATTTATTCGTTTGATATCCATCCAAGATTTACATGCATCAATAAAAAAGGCGGCTTTGTACTGCATAACAGTTTTTATTTTTATAAACGTGATGACATCCATAGGAGGTTGTTTTGCCATGCTCGTAGAACAAAAAGACAGTATCGACAACTTGAGTTTTTCCCATGACGGAAAGAGCGTTGTATTTGATCGCTGCCAAAATGATGGCTGCCAGATACAGGTCTATAATCTGGAAACAGGTGAATTGGCCGCTTACCAATCGCCAAAAGCAGAACGCTGGACCATGGGCAAATACTCCTACGACGGCAGGCGAATAACTTTCTCCGTAATCCCAAAAAAACCCGAAGGCGGCCTTGACCTGGGCGAGATGCAAATTGCCGTCATGGACGCGGACGGGAAGAACTTAAAGAAAGTTACCACCGGCCCCGGGGCAAAATTATATCCAACCTTTTCTCATAACGGAAAAAAGATACTCTATGCCCGTGCGGCGCGTATCCGGGAAAAGGGTGGAACCCCCGCCGCGCAATATGACGCATGGGAAGTCAATCTGGAAACAGGCCAACAGACACAACTCACCTTTTTTCAATATTATTACATGAGCAATCTGACCTATTTCCCCGATGATGAGCGGTTTATTTACTATGGAGAGAATCCGAGCGTATTCGAGGGCGCGTATGCAGACCAGTCGGCTTTCCGTGACAAGCTGGGAGAAATAGGGCCACAGGGAAAGGGGATTCATTACATTGTCGTGATGAAAGGCAAGGAACTGATTCCCAATCCTTATAAATTTCCGCCGAAGACCCGACCTGAGCGGCCCCTCTTGAGCAAAGACGGTTCCGTCCTGATTTATGAAAAATCACTTTCAGCAGGGAAATTCTTTCTCTATTCCTCGGATGGGAATCACAGGCTTGTGGGACAAGGCGGGTCTGTTGATTCTGCGGCTATCTCGCCGGATGGGGGATTGCTGGGAATGATAGCTGTAAGTAAAACGATAGATACCTTTACAGTAGCTGATGGTAAGCGAAAGCACATTCTGTATTTACCTTGTGCACCTAAGACTATTGAAAATTTCGAAATTTATATGAAGAAAAGACAAGATTTACATAGGATGATACCGGAAAACCCGTCACGCATTCTCAATAAATAGAATGTGAAAATGGGTTTATGGATTTATTCTGAATAAAAAAGTTTGGAATCATGGGGTCAGGTCTTGAAATATCAGTTTGTTGATGATAGGAGTAACTCAAAATAATATTTGAGGTGTATTTATGGCAAGGCCTTTACGGATAGAATATTCCGGTGCAGTTTATCATGTGACCTCGCGGGGGAATGCGCGAAGCGACATATTTCATTCAGATCACAACAGGGAGGAGTTTCTATTTATCCTTGATACCGTTGTCAGAAGATTTAACTGGTTATGCCATGCTTATTGTTTGATGGATAATCATTATCACCTGTTAATTGAGACACCGGATGGTAATTTATCTTTAGGCATGCGGCAATTGAATGGGATTTACACACAGAAATATAATTATTTACAAGGCAAGACAGGTCATGTTTTTCAGGGGAGATACAAGGCGATTCTGGTGGACAAGGAAAGTTATCTTTTAGAACTAAGCCGGTATGTTGTTTTAAATCCGGTGCGAGCAAAGATGATCAGCAAACCTGAAGAATGGAAATGGAGCAGTTATCGTTACACAGCAGGCATAAAAAAAGCGCCTGCCTATTTGACTACTGACTGGATTGTTGGTCATTTCAGCAAGAATAAAGCAGAAGCGCAGAAGCTTTACCGCAAGTTTGTAAAAGAAGGAATAAATGCAAAGTCGCCTTGGAATGAACTTCAGGGACAGATTTTATTGGGAGAAGAAACCTTTATTGAAAGATACAGAAAGCTGTTACATGGCAAGGAACAAATTAAAGAAATACCAAGAATACAGCGCTATTTAAACAGGCCAAAGCTGGCAGACTTATTTTGTAAGGGTGATGAGAAAAAAGATAGGGACAAGAATATTTACGCGGCGCATGTCCGATATGGTTACAGGTTAAACGAAATTGCGGCATATTTGGGGATTCATTATACGACGGTGAGTAAGGTGCTAAAGAATGAAGAGAAAAACTGACATTTCAAGACCTGACCCCATGCGTTTGACCCCATGCGTTCTGAACGGCACGTCCGGCGATGATTATCTGGACGGCGAGGCCGGAGCAGACAGCCTTTATGGCGGCGGTGGCGCAGACGTCATGTTCGGGGGTAGTGTTCTTATGTTTAGAAGAAAATTAAAAAATAAAAATACATGGCGAAGGATTGAACAGCAGGAAAATTCAAGGAGGTTTGCGGCATGAGAATATTCAGAAACATAAAGATTAATGTATACATTTTTTTAAATTCTACATCTGATTTTCAGACACAAATCAAAAATGCCATTTTACAAATTGTTCTAACCTTTACTTTAATAACCTTAATGATATCCGTAGGAGGATGCGCAACCATGCAGGAAAGAGAAACAAAAGAAATAAAGGATGAAATAAGCAACTTAAGTTTTTCCTATGATAGCAAGAAAGTATTTTTTGACCGCTGCCGGGATGACGGCTGCCAGATACAGGTCTATGATCTGGAAACAGGGGAACTGGCCGCTTATCAGTCGCCCGCTAATGAACGCTGGACCATGGCCAAGCAATCTTATGACGGAAAGAAGATCGTATTTTCCGTCATCCCCGTCGTGGGAAATGATCTTGACCTGACACAAATGCAAATTGGTATTATGGATACCGACGGTAAGAACTATAGAAAACTTACATCCGATCCAATGCCGAAGATTTATCCCACCTTTTCTCATTCCGGCAAAAAGGTTTTATATGTCAAGGCCGGTCGTATCAGAAAAGAAGGCAGAACTCCGGCTTCGGAATACGATGCCTGGGAAATGGATCTAGCCACGGGTAAGGAAACCCGTCTGACATATTTTAAATATTTTCACATGAGTAGCGTCAGCTACTTTCCCGGTGACGAGAAAATCCTATACGAAGCATTGGGACCTTTTGCTTTTCCCGGTCTTGATTTGCCGAAAGATGACATTAACAAAGCTTTGCAAATGATTGCTGAAGAAGCGGCAAAGAAGAAAATTGACTTAGTCGGATTGTTGACAATGAAGCGGGGCGATACATTTCCGGAAAAACCTTATTATCTTTTTGAAGAAGGTCATCCACCTGAGCATCCCTTATTGAATAAAAACGGAACAAAGTTATATTTTGTGCCTGCAGGTAGGGCAGGGAAGTTTTACCTTTATTCCCCTGATGGAAATCATAAAAAAGTTGGCGGTGGAGGTGATTTTAATTCTGCAGCAATCTCACCGGATGGAGAATTATTAGGTGTAACTTATGGTAAAACAATAAATATTTACTGGATTAAAGATGGCATACTCAATGAGCAATTCTATAATCGTGCTGCAACTTATATGGATAATTGGGACAATGATATCCGTAAATATCCTAGAAAACAAAAAATGATTCCTGATCTGCCATCACGAATTTACAGTCGATAAAAAAACAAATTATAAGGATTAATATAAAAGATTAGAATAATAAGACTCAGTTTAATTATATAACTTCAGAAGGAGGATACAAGTATGTCTACACGAGATTATCCGTTAAATGGAATTACTTACAAAATCGGCGTTGGCGGTGTTGCATCTTGGGTAGGTAAACAAGGAAAAGACATAAATACATTTGATATTATTTGGCCGACATATGGCAAGTGGGCAGGGCCATCATGGGCGAATAATCACCGTGTATCAAAAAATGATACTATTAACTGGGATGATCTTCCATGCATGAATAGCAATATTGAAAAGGATAGTGCCGTACCCGATTTATGTTACAGCCTGATAGATGCAATATGCAAGCATCATGACTGGGAATATGAATTGGCAGAGCATAGTACAGCCGGTAATGAAGCGTCGCTTAAAATAGCCGCAGACATTCAACTGCTTGTTGACATTAATTCACATTTATTAGGAGGCACGTACGCGTGTAAAACAGGTGTCGGTTCAATTAAGGCATCAGATATCGCAATAGGGAACTACACCACACAAACAAAAATTTACGAATCCACATCATTAGACATGACAGAACTCAAATATGCCGCAGATGCTTCAATTGCATTTACATTCAAGATGGTTCCTGACACACTTTGTGTGACCAAACAAGCGGTGGTCAATACATTCGAAAGCATCTGGGGCTATGTTACAGATACACTCGGGGATATTATTACATGCACGGATGGTAATCAGACTATAACTACAGAGAAAATAAATAACAATAATATCGTTGCTTATCTATGCATCTGCGACGGAGAGAAAGCCCGTTTATTAGCGACGGATGTCTATAAAGTCTATAATATAGGCATTGATTTAGGCGACGGAAGCATGGCTACGGCAAGCAATTTTGTATATGAGGGTAACGGCAAAATATCCCTTTATGGCGGAACTGATAATGACACAATTACAATTGCTGAGAATGAGAATGCGACATACTCGCTGAATGGCGGCGGTGGTTTTGACGTATATTATTTAACGAACGGTAATAGTTATTTTATTGCAGACAGTGGCGCAAACGACATAAAAGTAAAAGACGAAAATGGCGGATGGTATAGTGTAGGAAATATGTATGCAGATGCAACAGGCAGCGTTTGGTATTCCTCTGATAAAAGTATACAACTTAAGCATAGCTCACCATGGACGATTACCTTTGCAGATGGAACCACTGTTGTATTAGGCGAAAGTTTTCAAACCGGCGATTTCGGCATCAACCTGATTACCCTTCCCACCACTCCCACAGAATACAACCCTCCCATCACCGGCGATCTGACACCAGTGGATTTCGATCCTGCTACCGAAGGGATTCAGACCCAGACAGATGAGTGGGGCAATGTTATAACGGACCCCAATCAGCCATCTCCGGACCGGGCCGATACCCTGTTTGATACTATTGGCAATGACCTGATCCTAAGCGGCGGCGGCGATGATGTGGTGTATTCTCTAAAAGGAGGCAATAACCGGATACAGGGCGGCACCGGCTGTGACATTTTGGACGGGGACAATTCCTCCGGCTGCATCATCGAAGGCGACGCCGACAGCGACATCATATTTGGCGGCATCAATGGAAACAGCCAGCTATTCGGCGACACCTACGGGGACATGGCAGCATTGATTGCCCAGGGAGAAGACGCACAAGACAACGGTTTAAAAGGCGATATCGTCGCCGTCTGCTATGGCGACAACTACCTTTACGGTTCCGCCGGTGGGGACATCATGTGGGGCGGGACAGGCAGGGATTTAATCGTTGCCGGCGGGGGCAATGACCTGATCATCGGCGACGGCGGAGACATCACGGCCAACTATGGTGACAATTACACCTGGTCATTTTCCATTACAGAGGACAACGATGTCTACACACCTGCCATAACAGGACTATATTCATATGATATGAACGCACCCTCCGGCGATGCCGACGTCATCTATGCAGGCACGGGGAACGATTACGTCGATGCAGGCGGAGGCGACGACGAGATATACGGAGGAGAAGGCAACGACACCCTCTTCGGCGAAGCGGGTTATGATTTTATTGAAGGCGGGACCGGGGATGATATTTTAATCGGCGACAACGGGGAACTATTGGCGGACTCCTTGAGCGGCGGCGATTACATCGACGGCGGCGCGGGCCATGACGAAATCGATGGCAATGCCGGCAATGACGAACTCTTTGGCGGTGCGGATAACGATACGATTTACGGCGATGCGGGCGATGATTATCTGGACGGCGAGGCCGGAGCAGACAGCCTTTATGGCGGCGGTGGCGCGGACGTCATGTTCGGGGGTGATCATAATGATTATATGGAAGGCGATAATTATGATGTTGCCGGAGACGATTATCTGGACGGAGAAGCGGGCAACGACACCATCATCGGCGCGGGCGGCGCGGATGTAATCTTCGGCGGTGCGGATAATGATAGTTTATACGGTGATGCAACGAACGTTGCCGTGGCTGATCAAGGCGCTGACTACATCGACGGCGAAGGCGGAAATAATCTGATTGTCGGCTTCGGCGGCAATGATACGCTTTATGCTTTGGACGGCAATGATACGATTTATGGCGGCGATGGAAATGATTACATCGATGCCGGTGACGGAGTCAATATGGTTTTGGGCGGCGCGGACAATGATGATATCTGGGCCGGCAAAGACAATGACTGGATTCAGGGCGATGCCGGTAACGATTATCTGGACGGCGGCGCGGGCAATAACACTTTAATAGGCGGCGACGGCGACGATGTCATTTTCGGCGGCATTGATGATGACATATTACAGGGAGATGATTCCTCCGGCGTTGCACCGGGCAACGACTATCTGGAAGGTCTGGCAGGCAACGATACCCTGATAGGGCTTGGCGGCAATGATACGTTGTTTGGCGATGAGGGAGACGACCATATTCAGGGAGATACCGGAGATGATTATCTGGATGGCGGCGCGGATCACGACTACATGATGGGCATGGACGGAGCAGATACGGTTTTTGGCGGTGAGGACAATGATTCTGTCTGGGGCGGCGCCGGAAACGATAAAATTTACGGTGAAGCAGGCGATGACCAACTGGCAGGCGAAGCCGGTGACGATTATCTGGATGGCGGTACAGGCAATGACTTTCTTCAGGGCGGCGCCGGTAGCGACATATTAATCGGCGGTGCTGGCAGCGATACCTATTTCTTCAATTTAGGCGACGGCATCGACACAATAGATGATACTGCATCAGATGGCGAAGTCAATATCCTGATATTTGGCGACGGAATCACATTCAATATTTTACAGTTAAATGTCGGCAGTCTGGATATCCTGATCGGTGATAACGGCGATGTCATCCATTTTGATAATTTCGATCCGAATGACGCATATGGACTGCGCGCGATTGACAGCTTTGAATTTGCCGACGGGACAGCGTTAACCTACAGTGAGCTGATTGACCTTGGTTTTGAAATTGAAGGCACGTCAGGCGATGATCAGCTAAGCGGCACCAGTGCTTCTGACAGCATTTACGGCATGGAGGGTAATGACTCTATCGTATCAGGAGTGGGCGCTGATGTTATCGACGGTGGCGCGGGTGATGACACACTCTATGGCGGAACGGGCAACGATACCTTAACCGGCGGAGAGGGCAATGATACCTATTTATTCAATCTCGGCGACGGCGTCGACACCATCGTTGATTATGCGGAAGACAGTCCCACAACGACAGATATCGTGCAATTCGGCACGGGTATAGATGCGATGCAATTGCAGGTAACGAAGGTCACTAATGACCTGCAAATCAGTATCATCGGAACCGATGATGTGTTGATCATCCAGAATTGGTCATCCGGAGAGGCCTGCCGGCCGGAAAAGTTTGTCTTTGCCGATTCAACGATCATGACGGCTGCACAGATGGATGCAATGGTCATCACCATTATCTACGGAACCGACGGCAACGATACACTTTCCGGCGACGAGGGCGCCGATATAATGATCGGCAGAGCAGAAAACGACACGTACGTTGTAAACAACATCGGTGATGTCGTTACAGAAAAGGTCGATGAAGGAACGGATACTGTATTGAGTTCAATTGACTATTTGCTCCCCGCCAATGTGGAAAATCTTACTCTGACCGGTGCTGCTGCAATCAACGGTTACGGCAATGATTTGAATAATGTTATTAACGGTAATGATGGAGACAACATTTTAAGCGGCAGCGCGGGCAATGACACGATTTACGGTGGCGCCGGCAATGATTCTTTATCCGGTGGTTATGGGGAGTATGCCAATCTCTACGGTGGTGATGGTAACGATACGCTCGATGGTAGCATGACATATAGCAGTGCTTTGGTAGGCGGTGATGGAAATGACAGTATCCGGGGCGGCAGCGGTGATGATATATTGTCAGGTGGTAACGGCGATGATAAAATATACGGTGGTCAGGGCAACGATACCTATTACATGGATGATTTGGGCGATATTGTCATTATCGAATATGACAATGAGGGTGATGCTGTATATTATGTAGACGGCCTGGGTGATACCGTTATTGAAAATGCCAATGAGGGAAATGATACAATTTATTGTCGTGCAAGTTCTGTCGATGGTAGTATATCTGGTACTATAATAAGTTATACTCTTCCCGATAATGTTGAGAATTTCATCTCCGAACGGTGGGCTACAACACTAAACGTCACCGGAAACGATCTTGATAATTATATTGCATGCAATTGGGGTAACGATACGCTTTATGGCGGATCCGCCGGGTTTGATACGTTAGCCGGCGGGAACGATAATAATACTTACGTTGTGGATCATGAAGGAGTTACCATAAAAGAGTATAATTTTGGCCAAGATGGTACGGGCGGTATCGATACGGTTTTGAGCAGTGTCTCCTATGAATTACCCACTAATGACGGGTACTGGACTTTTTGGGTTGAGAACCTTACTTTAACAGGAACCACAGCAATCAACGGCACCGGTAATGAACTGGACAATATTTTGATAGGAAACAGTGCCTCTAATATGCTTAACGGTGGTGACGGTAACGATACAATCGATGGGCAAGATGGTAATGATTCGATGACTGGTAGTGCAGGTGATGACACTTATAACTTCGGCATAGGCTGTGGAGTGGATGAAATATTCAATTACGCCGATGACTATACTACGGCAACCGACACGGTTTTGTTTGGTGCGGACATGTCAACTGCGGATTTACGACTGGTGAAATGTAATGATGATCTCCTGATTAATATTTTCGGAAATCCGATAGAAGATCAAACAATATTGGAAGACTCCGCGTTTAACTTCACAGTTGCTAATACTTTTGACACTTTAATAATAAAAGACTGGTTTCAAGATGTTGCTTATAAGGTTGACCAGTTCCAGTTCGCAGATGGTACTGTTTTGACTTCAGATCAGCTTGAGGCAATGGAAATCATTCCGGTTGACGAATACACGGATATTAATGCGATTTTGAATCTGACTTACAGTGCGACCCTTGCTGACGGAACAGCCCTGCCGTCATGGCTGACATTTGATGAAGTGACAATGACCTTTAGTGGCACGCCAACCAATGATGACGTCGGAATATTACCGATTAAGATAACTGCTATTGATACAGCAGGCGTCAACCTGTCGAGCAATTTCAATGTTACGGTGGCTAATGTGAACGATGCGCCTATTGTTGCCAATGCGATTACTCATCAGACGGTAAAAAGAGGCACATTATTCTCTTTCACTGTTCCGGAGAATACATTCAAGGACATTGATGCCAGCGATACCTTAACATATAGCGCGACTCTAGCTGATGATTCAGCGCTGCCGTCATGGCTGACATTTGATGCGGCAACAATGACCTTCAGCGGAATTCCGACAAATGATAATATCAGTACTCTGTTACTTAAAGTTACCGTCACCGATCTGGCTGGCGCGAATACATCCATCTGTTTTGATCTTAAGATAATTAATGTTAATGAACCGCCTGTTATTTCCAATCCAATAGTTAATCAGACAACGCTGGAAGATGAAAATTTCAGCTTTATGGTTCCGGCCAACACGTTTGCTGACGTTGACGCTGGCGACAGCCTAACCTACAGCGCAAAATTGGCTGATGGTTCTGTCTTGCCTTCCTGGCTGACATTTAATGCAGAAACACAGACCTTCAGCGGCACGCCGACTAATGACGATGTCGGAGTGATCTCACTGAAGGTAATTGCCGCAAACACATCGGGATTAAGTGCGTCGGATTATTTTGATTTAACAGTTGTGAATGTCAACGATCCGCCGTTTCTTGTCAATCCTCTGGTTGATCAGACAATAAATAAATGTACGGCATTCAGGTATGTGGTTCCTGGCGATACCTTTAAGGATATTGACGTTGGTGATACACTGACTTACCGTGCCACACTTGCCGATGGTTCAGCGCTTCCTTGCTGGTTGAAATTTGATGCGGCAACAATGACTTTTAGCGGTACACCAAATGTTACGGGCAAAATATCGATAAAGATCACTGCATCGGATAGCTGCGCTGTAAGTGCTTCAAATACTTTCGATTTAGATATATGGAAAATCTTTTATGCTACAAATTGCTGTGACTTTATAGTCACCTGCTGCGACAACGATCTCATTTATGCTTTAAATGGAATTGATACGGTTTATTCAGGGAAAGGTGATGACATCATTTATGGCGGTAATTGTAATGATTTCCTCTTTGGAGAATGCGGTAATGATTTAATTTATGGTGAAAACGACAATGATAATCTTTACGGCGGCAGTGGAAACGATACCTTGGTTGGAGGAACCGGCGCGGATGATATGATCGGAGGTTCCGGCAATGACACTTACATTGTTGATAAACTGTCATCCGGGCTTTTTAACTTAATTCCCGGTGATACCGTTACCGAATATTACAATGATGGAATGGACACGGTTGAAAGCTCTGTGACCTATACTTTGGGAAGCAATGTGGAAAATCTAGCTTTAGCCGGCATTTCTGAGATTAACGGCACCGGCAATTCACTCGATAATGTTCTTTCCGGCAATGGCGCAAGGAATACCCTGACCGGCAATTACGGTGATGATACTTTAGTCGGCGGTCGGGGCAGCGATATCCTGAACGGAGGCAGCGGCAGCGATACGTACCTCTTCGGCAATGCCGACGGACTTGATACGATCAATGAAATTTCCGGTATCCGTGGTGATATTGATGTACTGAAACTTACAGAAGCCGCGACAACCGATCCGGTCATCGTCAAGCAGGGCAATGATCTCTATGTCTTCATGGATGCCGATAATTACATGAAGATAGCCGGTGAATTCCAGCAGGCAAACTATGGGATTGAAAGGCTGGAAGTATCCGATGGCCATTACATCACCAGAAACGATATCCAGACAATAGTCGATACCATGAGCGCCATCAACAATTCCGGAATGGACGTCATTCAAAAATACAATGCCATGATGAATGATCAGCAGTATCAGAATATTTTAGCTGAAAGCTGGCAGCAGTAGCGGGTTTTACATCACGTTATAATAAACAACCATCCGGTTAGTGCGTGCCGGATGGTTGCTTTGTTTACAAGATAATATTTCGGGATTAATCTACTGCGGAATATTGAATTTTTTAAGAGCCGTTTCGATATTTTTTCTACTTTCCTGAACTTTGCGGATGATTTCTTTTCCTTTTTCTTCGGTCAAAACCTTGGCGTCTATTTCGCGTTCCAGTTCCAGAATATATTCCGAAAGCAGAGCATAATCGTCTCTTAACGTGCTGACAAAACTACGCAGTTCCGCCACGAGTACGTTTATGTGGTCCGCCAGATCTTTAAGATCATCCCACTTTCTCAATTTGATGACCACATTGAGATCGCCCTGTGCGATCTGTTTCAGAGATTTCTTCAGACGGAACAACGGACCGGCAACTTTGTGGGAGATAAAAATGCTGATGATACAGAAAAATAAAATCACTCCGCCGATCCACGGCCAAACGGTGCTGTGCAAAAGAAGCAGTGCTCTGGCGGCTTCATTCTTTTCAGACAGCGGATAATCAAAATACAGGGTCATTATGTAGGGGGCAAATATCACAACAATAAAAATAAATGTGTAGAATAGCAACAGCAGCAGGGTTAACAGCAAATATTTTGTCTGGAATTTTTTTTCTATGAAGTAATTCTTGCGCTTTGTAAAATTCATCATGTCTTGTCCTATTTAGTCAATTTAATGGAATTGGTCGTAATCAGCGTGTTTTTTACATCTTTTGCGCGTGCTTTCAAGACGTAGTTGTTATGTTCCGCCGTGTATTCGATTGAAAAAAGATCTTTTTTGATTTGATTGCAGAATGTGGTGGAGAAGACCGCCCGGGAATTTTCATCATGACAGGTGCTGAAATCGATGCTTCCCGGAAATCTGCCGTTATCCATGTTGTATAAATCCAGATTCTGTCTGGCTTCAATAACGATATGCTCGGCGATGGTAACCTTCGCTTTATCCACGTAGTTGCGGTATATGGAGAAAGCCAGCGTGGCCAGAATGGCCAGAACGATCATCGCAACCATCAACTCGATCAACGTAAAACCAGACTCTTTCCGAATGATACGCATCAGCTATTGCCTTCCTTTTTACAGCCATTCTCTTTGCGGTCATTTTGAGAGAATGACAGAAGCTCATTGATAACGAAGATGGAATAATGTGTGGAAAATATTAAAATAATTACATTATTATTTATGGAAATTATAAAAAAAACTAAACGTCATGTCAAGAATTAAAAAAACATGTTTTTTATAATACGATTTTTCGCGGCGGATATAAAAGATTCCAATCAAAATTCAAAGAAAAAGTTAATCTGAGGTTCAATGATTTTGCCGATCGTTGCCAGTGAGTTAATTTTTTCATTATTGTAGATCAAGGATGACACGGCATCGACAAATTGTGATACCTGTTCGTCGTTGCGGTTGAACAATGCTTCGTTTTTGTCGTTTCCCGGGAGATCGGTTACTTTAAACCTGAGTTTGATGTTTTGAAACACCGATTTTTTCTCCGGCTCCTTTGGAGAGGGCTCTTTCAACGATTCGGATAATTCGAACCGATCCATGTAAATTTCCTGCAGGGGAATCTGAAAAACGGGTGCCGGTTGTTTCGCGGTATGATTGGTTTTCTCGGGCGACGCCATAAGGAGATCATAATCCACAATTAAAGTTTTCCATTGAAAGATAAATCCCGATGAATACGCCGGTAAGGAAACCGTCAGCAGAACGATTAGTTGCAGCAGGATGGACTTTATTGTTTTTTTCATTGAATATCTTTCCGGATGTTAGTCTGCCGGAATCTTTATTTTTTGTCCGGATAATAGTTTGTCCGTAATCTTCATGTTGTTTGCTTTCAGCAACGCCGCCAGAGTTACGGAATGTTTTTTAGCCACGATCAAAAGCGTTTCCCCTTTTTTTACGGTATAGCGTTTCCAGGGCTTTTCAGTTTTTGCGGATTGGGCGGTTTTTCCAGAGGGGGTCTTTTTTACGCTTTTGTCTTCCTCTTCCGCGGATGTTTCCGCTGCCGGCACGATGATGTCCTGGCCGACAAGAATGGTGTCTTCCCGTTGCATATTGTTCAATTTCAGAAGGACGTCGATCCTGGTATCGAATTTTTTGGCAACAGCAAAAAGGGTATCGCCTTTCTTGATTTTATATTCCGCGGTGGCCATGCTTTCATCGCCTGGAGGTTTACTGCCGTTTGTCGCGAAATAATCCTTCACGGAGGCTGATACGGCGATGGCCAGATTGTTTTGAAAATTTGTTTTTTTTAACAATTTTTCTTCTTCGGCGTTGGATATGTAAGCGGTCTCGATTAAAACAGCGGGGATGTCCGGCAGTTTGAGAACGCGAAAAGGCGCTTCCTGAAAGATTTCATATTTAAGGCAGTTGACCACGTTCAGATGTTTGATTAAAATTTCGGCGTAAATTTTGGACAAGTTGATTGTGCTGGTCTGAAACATATTCATGATAATGGGATTGGATTCATTATTGCTTTCGATATCCGTTTCACCGCCGAAAATATCCGATAAGTTTTCATTATGCGCCAGAAGCCTGGCCGCTTCATTACTGGCGGCTCCCGTGGAAAGACAATAGACGGAAGAACCTTTGGCGCTCCGGTTTCT
>Ga0255346_1004406_pt1 | contig 15443 bp, 20 predicted proteins | sample wastewater_treat_FD_194410 | JGI IMG/M metagenome (GOLD analysis project Ga0255346, IMG submission 194410) | Wastewater microbial communities from Lulu Island WWTP, Vancouver, Canada - plant22 | ecosystem: Engineered > WWTP > Wastewater > Unclassified | place: Canada: Vancouver, British Columbia... | reverse complement strand
CTACGAGTCCGACGTCTCCAACAATCGGATCTCCGTCACCTCCCCCATCGGCAAGGCCCTCATCGGCAAAAACGTGGGGGACGTCGTCCGCGTGAAGACCCCCGGAGGCGTCCGGGAAGTCGAAATCGTCGACATCGCCGTCGAAGACCCGGCGGAACCGTAATGGAAACACCCTGCACGGCAAAAAAAGAGGGCGTCGATGGCACGCCCTCTTTTTTTTGCGCCTTTGCGGCGACTACCAGATGAGGACGAGGATCGTGAGGACCGTCAGAAAAAGGACCGCCCGCAGGACGCCGTCACCGACGGGGTGCGCCCCGGTCTCGCACCGTGCCTCGGAGAGGGACATCTTCTCCTTCATCCACGCGTGGTTGCCGCAAAGCAGGGCCAGCGCGCGGAACCCGAGCCTCTGCACGTTGCAGGCGGGCATCCGGAAGAAGAGGGCGATCCTCCGCGTCAGGCGATGGGAGACGGCCTCGTCGGCCCAGTCGTTCAGGGCGTTCAGGGTGCGGTCGGCAAGGCGGTAGAAGGCGCGGCCGCCCATTCGGGTCAGCACGTCGACGTCGAGGTTGATGGCGCGGATCTCGGGCGGGTGCGTGCCCGACAGCAGCATCAGGGCAAAGGCAAGCGCCGCGAAGAGCAGCAGCTGGGCCTGCGAGACCACGTGCCCGGCCGTATAGGGCTGGAAGTCGGTCGGGTAGGGCAGCAGGCTGTACAGGGGCTGGGGAAACACCCCGATGCCGATGCAGAGCGCCGCCGCCAGGCCCATCGCCAGCAGCATGGGCAGCGGGGCCTCCTTGCAGCGGATTCCCGAGTCATGCGAGAAGAACGCGCTGAAGGGGATCTTGATCCCGGCGTGGTGCAGAACCCCGGCCGAGGCGAAGAGCATCAAAAACCAGACCAGGCGCAGATCGCCCAGCGCGGCCGCCTCCATGACCATCGATTTGCTGACGAACCCGCTGAACAGGGGAAAGGCCGAGATGGAGGCCGCCCCGACGATGCAGAACGCGCAGGTCCAGGGCATGGACCGGAACAGGCCGCCCACGTCGGTGGCGTTGATCTTCCCGGTCTGGTGCAGCACCGCGCCCATGGACATGAAGAGGAGCGCCTTGTAGAGGATGTGGCTGAAGGCGTGGGACACGGTGCCGTTCAGGGACAGCTGGGTGCCGATCCCGATGCCCACCATCATGAAGCCGACCTGGTTGATGAGGCTGTAGGACAGCACGCGCCGCAGGTTGTTCTCGATCACGGCGAAGAAGATGGGAAAGACCGTCATGGCGGCGCCGATCCAGATCAGGGCCTCCGTGCCGGGGTAGGCCCGCGCCAGGACGTAGACGGCCGTCTTCGTGGTGAAGGCCGAGAGGAACACGGCGCCGGTGACGGTGGCCTCGGGGTATGCGTCGGGGAGCCAGAAGTGCAGAAGCGGCCATGCGCTGTTGACCCCGAACCCGATGAAGATCAGCCACGACGACAGGGTCCCCAGCCCGATGTAGCCGAAGGCGACCGTGCCCGTGTCATTCACCTGCAGCAGGATGCCGCCCAGGAGGCACAGACCGGAGACGACGTGCACCATGAAATACCGGAACCCCGCGGCCATGGACTTCTCGGTGCGCCGCGCCATGATCAGGAACGTGGCGCTCAGCGTCATCATCTCCCAGAAAACGAACAGGGTGAAGAGGTCGCCGGCGAAGACCGCCCCGACGGCGGCCCCGGCGTACACGAGCCCCGCGGCGTTCTGGAACCGGTCCTCCACCTTCAGGGCGTAGAGGTTCGCGATGAACGCGATGATGTGGAAGATGATCCCGAAGACCACGCTCAGCCGGTCGACGCGGGCGAGCACCAGCTCCTGGCGGAAGAACGGCAGGAGGAAGTGATTCCCGTCCGGCAGCGCCAGCATGTTGCACAGGCTGAGCGCCGGCACGAGCAGCATCCAGGCCTGGCGCAACCGTCCGCGCAGGAGCGCCGCCGGCACGGCGGCCAGGATCAGGATCAGCCCGGGGGGAAAGGCGTCAGCGGTCATAGTACCCCTCGTCTCGTATCACGATCGGCCGCAGCACGTACTGTGCGACAAACACCAGGATCACGTAGGCGACAAAACCGAATGCGGCATAGAACCCGTACCACTCCTCCCAGGGGAAGATCACATGCCGGTGGGCCCACCCCTCGGCGAGCAGCAGGGCGCCCAGAACGGCGGCGAATGCCGCCATCATGGCCTTAAGGGTCCGCTGTCGGATCAGGGGCGGCCTTTTCGGCTCCGGGTTGACAGGATTGTGGTTCACCATGCACTCCTTTACAGGGTCTTGGCCAGAACGACAACGAGGTAGAGGACGCCCGCGGCCACCAGCGTGAAAAACACGGGACGCCAGCCCTCGACCGGTTCGTGGGTCAGGATCCTCGTCTCCCCCTTCGGGTATTTTTCATCCTCTGCCATTGGCGACATCCCTCAGGGCGACAGGACCCGTTGAATCAGCTGCAGGGCAAGCGACGGCCAGAGAAACAGCACGAGGCAGAACAGCGCCGTGACGCCCAGCGGGATCAGGCACAGGACCGGCGCCTCACGGATCTCCTCCGGCCCGCATCCCTCCGCGGGCCGGGCAAAGAACCCCCGGTAGACGATCGGGAAAAAGTAGGCCGCATTGAGCAGGGAACTCACGAGCACCACCGCGACGAGCAACAGCTGGCCGCCGTCGATGGCCCCGATCACCATGCTCCACTTGCTCAGGAACCCTCCGAGGGGCGGCATGCCGATGATCGACAGGCTCGCCAGGAAAAAGGCCGCATAGGTCACCGGCATCCGGCGGCCCAGCCCGTCCATCTCGCTGATGTTGCTCTTGCGGGCGGCGATGTAGATCGCCCCGGCGCAGAGAAACAGGGTGATCTTGCCGAAGGCGTGCATGGAGAGGTGCAGAAGACCGCCCGTCATGCCCGCTGCGGTCAGCATTCCGGCGCCGAGGATCATGTAGGAGAGCTGGCCGATGGTGGAGTAAGCCAGCCTGCGTTTGAGGTTGTCCTGCGTGAGGGCCACGAGCGATGCCCCGAGGATCGTGACGGAGGCCAGGGTCGTGAGGACCGCGCCCAGATTGAGATCGCCCAGCAGGCCCGTCCCGAACACGAAGAACACCATCCGCAAAATCGAGAACACCCCGACCTTGACGACGGCCACGCCGTGCAGGAAGCTGCTCACCGGCGTGGGGGCCACCATCGCGGCGGGCAGCCACCCGTGCAGGGGCATGACGGCCGCCTTGGCGAACCCGAAGACGAGCAGCACGAGCAGGATCGACACCGTCGAGGGATCGGCCTTCCCCGCAAGGATTCCGCCCGCGGTGAAGTCGAGCGTCCCCGTCAGCGAGTAGATCAGGATCATGGCCGGCAGGGTGAGGGCGACGGACGTGCCGAGCAGGTACGTCAGGTACTTCCGGCCGGCGGAGCGCGCCTCGGCATCCTGCTTGTGCGTCACCAGCGGGTACGTCGACAGGGACAGCATCTCGTAGAAGAGATACAGGGTGAGCAGGTTCGCGGAGAACGCAACGCCGACCGTCGCCGACATGGCCACCGCAAACGAGGCGTAGTAGCGCGTCTGGTCGTGCTCGTCGAGGGCTCGCATGTAGCCGATCGAGTAGATCGAGGTCAGGATCCAGAGAAAGGACGCCACCAGGGCAAAGTACATCCCCATGGCATCCACGCGCAGGGCGATCGCCACCCCCGGGAGGACCTCCGCCAGGGTGAAGCGGTAGCCGCCGCCTGCGAGCACAGCGGGCAGCATGGAGGCGATGATCGAGAACTTGCCCAGGGAGATCAGCACCGTCCAGGATTCCCGCAGGTTGGGATTGCGGTCCGACAGCAGGATCGGCACCGTCCCCAGCAGGGAGATCATCACGGCCGCCAGCGGCCCGTATGAAAGTTCGACGTTCATTTCAGATTCACATTCCTGCCCATCCGCCTCTCACATGCCGGCGGGCAGGGCAAAACGGATCACGTTCTGTACGAGCGGCCCCGTCACCAGGCCGACGGCGATCAGGGCCGCGGCGGCCGCGACCAGCGGCTGCAGCATCATCGCCGGCGCCTCCTCCCGGACCGGCTCGGCCGCGGGGCCTTCGACGTTCGCATCCCCTTCGGACGTCCGGAAATAGGCGATCTCGATCACCCGGAAGAACAGGACGGCATTCACGAGACTGCTGAAGATCAGCGCGCCGACGTAGAGCCACTGCCCCGCCTCGATGCCGCCGAGCAGCAGGTACCATTTGCTGAAGAACCCGCACGTGGGCGGCACGCCGATCATGGACAGGGCCGCGACGACCAGGGCGGCCATGGTCACCGGCATGCGCCGGAAAAGGCCCCGAAGGCGATCGAAGTCGAGCGATTCCGCACGGGAGGCGATCGCCGAGACGGCCAGGAACAGGCACAGGGTCATCAACGCATCGTTGACGATATGGAGGATCGCCCCGGTCATGCCCTGCGCGTTGGCCAGCCACACGCCGCCGACCATGTAGCCCACCTCGGCGACGATGAGGTACGTCAGCATCCGCCGCAGGTCTTTCTGTCCGAGGGCCATGGCCGAGGCGCAGACGATTCCCAGGGCCGCCACGCCCACGACGATCTGCTGCACCCCTCCGTGCTGGATGAACTCATAGGCTGGGGAGAAGATCGAGAACATGACCCGGATCATCAGGTAAATCGTGACCTTGGTCATGAGGGGGGCGACCAGCACCGCGGCGCCGTCGGGCATGTCTGAGTAGGCGTTGGGAAGCCAGACGTGCAGCGGGAAGAAGGCCATCTTGATCCACAGGCCGACGATGCAGAACGAAAAGGCCGTGGCCAGGGCCGGCCCGCTCTCGAGGGTCGGGATGATCCGCGCCAGGTCGGCCATGTTCAGCGTGCCCGTGAGGATATAGAGGTAGCCGATGCCCAGCAGGTAAAAGCAGGCGCCCGTGGAACCCATGATGACGTAGTTGAAGCTCGAGACGACCGCCCGCCCCCTGCCCAGAGCGATGAGCCCGTAGGCCGTGATCGAGGCGATCTCCAGGAGCACGTAGACGTTGAAGGCATCGGCCGTCAGCACCAGGCCGTGCAGGCCGGCAATGAGGATCAGGTACAGGGTGAAGAACAGATGCTGCCGGTCTTCCAGGTCGCGGGCCACGCTCTTCACCGCCGAGACGCTGGCCGTCAGGGCGACACCCGAGACCAGCACCTGCATGAGGGAGCCGAGGCGATCGACGGACAGCTCGATCCCGTAGGGGGCGAGCCAGTTGCCGACGACGTAACGGAACCCGCCCCCGCTCAACACCTGCAGGAAGACGGCAAGGGCGGCCGCGAGCGAAAAGGACAGCACGCCCAGCACGAGGGGGGCCACGGCCCGCCTGGAATACCGCCCCGCGATCATGACCACGAAGGCCCCGATCAGGGGGGCGGCGAGGGCATACATGTGCAGGTTGGTGGGGTTCACCGGTCCATCTTCTCCAGGATTTCGTTCTCCTCCAGCGTGCCGTAGCGCCGGTGGATCCGCTGCATGAGCGCCAGCGCGACCCCCGTGACGCTGACGGAGACCACGATGGCCGTCAGCATCAGGACGTGAGGCACCGGGTTGTTGATGAGAGCCGAGTTGACGCCGTGCTCCAGGGCCGCCTGCTTGTCGAGGACCGGGATCAGGCCGCCTTTCTTCACGCCCGAGGAGATGAACATGAGGATGATGGCGGTCTGGAAAATGTTCATCCCCAGCAGCTTCTTCACGAGGTTGTTCTTGCCGATCATCGCGTAGAAGCCGATCATCATCAGCACGACGTAGATCCAGTAGTTGTACTTGGCGATGACTTCCGTGAGAATCGCGTCCATCTCAGAGCCCCTTTTCCAGGTCCCCGCCCGAGGAGAGGTCCCAGAACAGCGACGCCATGATGCTCGTGACCGCCAGCCCCACGCCGAGCTCGACGATGAACACCCCCATGGATCGCCACTCGACCGGCCCGAGCGCCAGGAGGGCGTCCATCGCGCTGTAGTCGAGGAAGAGCCCCCCGAGCAGGGCGCACAGCACGCCCGTGCCGGTGTAGAGGAACACGCCGGACGAGGCCATGAGGGCGTTTGCCCGGATGCTGAAGAAACGCAGCGAGGTCTTCAGGTCGAAGGCGATCGCCATCAGGATGAACGACGCCCCCAGCGCGACCCCCCCCTGGAACCCTCCCCCCGGGCTGTAGTGGCCGTGGGCGATCACGTACAGGCCGAAGAGCTGGACGAAGGGGATCATGACCCGAACGGCCGTCCCGATAATGAGGCTCGGTCCGATCGGGCGGTCCTGCGGCAGGGAGTAATCCTTTTTCATGCGTCGGGCCTCCTCAGGACACTCACGACCACGACGCCGGCACAGAAGATCACGACGGTCTCGAACATCGTGTCGTAGCCCCGGTAATCGCCCAGCACCGACGTGACGGCGTTGGGGATGCTCGTGTCCTTCACCGTCCCCTCAATGTACGTCGGCGAGACGTGTCGGGACGCCGGGGCGTTCGGGTCCCCCCAGGACGGGAAGTCGCGCGTGCCCCAGATCAGCAGGGCGCCGGCCAGCAGCGTGGAAATCAGGGCGATCCGTTTCAATCCTTGCTCCTCCTTGCGGTACGCAGGATTGTGGCGATGAACAGCATCGTGCTGACCCCGGCGCCGACGGTGGCCTCCGTGAACGCCACGTCCACGGCCCCCATCTCGGCCCAGAGCAGGCACATCAGGAAACTGTAGGTGCTGAAGACCAGCGTGGCGGCGAGCAGGTCTTTCAGGACGATGGTCGCGACCCCGCAGATCACCACCAGGGTCAGCAGCAGCAGGTCGGCCTGCCAGATCATGGCTTCTCCTCCTTCCTGCTCCAGGGTTTGACCCCCAGGGCGATGGCGGTCTGCATGATGGCATGCGTCGCCGTCGGGCTCGCGACGAAGATGAACACGGCGATGAGCAGGATCTTCAGGCTCGTTAGGAGATCGGCCGTGCCGAGGCTCTGGCCGCTGTACAGGGAGATGCCGGTCACCACCAGCACGGCCCCCAGGGAGTCGGTCTTCCCCGCCGCGTGGATGCGCGTGTAGAAATCGGGCAGGCGCAGGATGCCGACGACCCCGCAGGCCAGAACGAAGATGCCCGTCGCAATCAGAACCGTCGCCAGGATGTCGATCATGGGCGTGCCTCCTCGTCGGCAGGCCCCCCGCCGGGCGCCGTCTCGGAGGGCCTGTGCTGGAAGTACTTCGCCGCCGCCAGGGTCCCGATGAAGTTCAGCAGGGCGTAGGCGAGCGAGATGTCGACGAACATGCTCACGTTCTCGAACAGGACGCCGATGAACAGCAGCAGCACCGTCGCCTTGGTGCCGATCATGTTGCCGCCGATGATCCGATCGAAGATCGACGGCCCGGCGATCATCCGGTACAGCGTCGGAAAGATCAGCAGGACAATGGCCACGGCCCCTGTGAGCATGACCGTCTGCATCAGCTCTTCTCCTCCAGGGCCTTGCGGATGCGCTCCTCCATCGCGCCCGGACAGCCCTCCGCGACGGCCCGGTCCAGCGCGTGAACCGTGAACTCCTCACCCCGGATGTCCACGGTGATCGTGCCGGGGGTCAGCGTGATGGACTGGGCCAGGGTGACCCTCGAAATGGGGCGCGTGAGGACCGTGCGAAAACGGATGACCTGCGGGTCGATGATGTCCAGCATCCGGGGGTGGAGCACCACGCGGATGACGTGGATGTTCGCCAGGACGATCTCCCAGAGCAGGCTCGGGACGTAAAGAGCCCAGCGCGCCAGGCCGCGTGTCCAGGATCTCGCGTCACCGCCCCAGAACAGCAGACCGCTGCTGAAGTGCGCCACGAGACCGCAGCAGATGACGCCCAGCGTCAAATGGAAGGGGTCGAACATCCCCGAAAGGACGACCCAGACAACGGCCATGATGAGAAATGTCGCAAGTTTTGCCATGACGACACTCACTGCCCGGTCGCGCCGGCGGCGGGACCCGACGTCAGGGCCTGGCCGGGGATCTGCAACCGGCACGACCCGCGCCCTTTATGCATCGAAGGGCCCGATTCCAATAACGATTCTCCTGCAGCGGGGGATGTCGACGCCGAATAAAAAAGGACCGGAATGACGCCCCGGCCCTTTTTTGATTTTCCGACTACGCAGAGGGACGGACCAAGTTCCCCGTAACCTCCCCCGCTCGCGCGGCAACGGTACTACAACCGAATCCGGAAGTCAACAAAAAGAACGGGGCCGCGAAGTTTTCCCGGCCCCGTGATGGATTGCCCGAATGCGCCTTACTGGTGCCCCGCGATCTTGAGCCTCGCCTCCGCCCGCTCGAGGGAGATCTTGGCCCTGTCGTACTCGGGGTCCTCCTTGGTGAATTTCGCAAGCTTCTGTTCCGCCGCTTCCTTTGCCCGCCTGGCCCGCTCCACGTCGATCTGGTCGGCGCGCTCGGCCGTCTCGACAAGCACGGTCACCTTGCTGCCCGTCACTTCGGCGTACCCCGTGTTGACGGCGTAGCTGACCCGCTTGCCGTCCTTCAGGTAGCTCAGCTCGCCGAACTTGATGGCCGACAGCAGAGAGGCGTGGCCCCTCAGGACGCCGAATTCCCCTTCGCTTCCGGGACAGGTCACCTCGTCGACCGTCCCGCTGTAGGCCAGCTTTTCCGGAGTCACGATCTCCAGCAAGAGTTCTTCCGCCATGGGTGTCTCCTCCGGATCGGTTATTCGGCCAGCCTCCTGGCCTTTTCGACGGCTTCCTCGATGCCGCCCACCATGTAGAAGGCCTGCTCGGGAAGCTCATCGTGCTTGCCTTCCAGGATCTCCTTGAACCCGCGCACCGTGTCCTTCACGGTGACGAACTTTCCCTCCGTGCCCGTAAACTGGGCGGCGACGAAGAAGGGCTGCGACAGGAAGCGCTGGATCTTGCGGGCGCGGCCGACCGTCAGCTTGTCCTCCTCGGAGAGCTCGTCCATGCCCAGGATCGCGATGATGTCCTGAAGGTCCTTGTAGCGCTGCAGGATCAGCTGGACGTTGCGGGCCACCATGTAGTGCTCCTCGCCCAGGACGTTGGGGTCCAGGATGCGCGAGGTCGAGTCGAGCGGGTCCACGGCCGGATAGATCCCCAGCTCGGCGATGGGCCGGGAGAGAACGACCGTCCCGTCGAGGTGGGCGAACGTCGTGGCCGGGGCCGGGTCCGTCAGGTCGTCGGCGGGGACGTAGACGCACTGCACGGCCGTGATGGAGCCCTTGTCCGTCGAGGTGATCCGCTCCTGCAGGGCGCCCAGGTCCGTGGCCAGCGTGGGCTGGTAGCCGACGGCGGAGGGCATGCGGCCCAGGAGCGCGGAGACCTCGGAGCCCGCCTGGGTGAACCGGAAGATGTTGTCGACGAAGAGCAGTACGTCCTGGCCTTCCACATCCCGGAAGTACTCGGCGGCAGCCAGGGCCGTGAGGGCGACGCGGGCCCGGGCTCCCGGGGGCTCCGTCATCTGTCCGTAGATCAGGGCGGCCTTGGAGATAACGCCCGATTGCTTCATTTCCAGGTAGAGGTCGTTGCCTTCGCGGGTGCGCTCGCCCACGCCGGCGAACACGGAGATGCCGCCGTGGTGCATGGCGATGTTGTGGATCATCTCCATCATGACGACGGTCTTGCCGACGCCGGCGCCGCCGAACATGCCCATCTTGCCCCCGCGGGGGAAGGGAACCAGCAGGTCGATGACCTTGACGCCCGTCTCGAGGACGTGGACCGACGTGTCCTGCTCGAGGAACGCCGGGGCCGGCCGGTGAACAGGCATCCTCTTGTCCGTCACGATGGCGCCGAGGCCGTCCACGGGGCGGCCGACGACGTTGATGATGCGCCCGAGGCCCGCCTCGCCGACGGGGACCATGATCGGGGCGCCCGTGTCCTTGACGGGCATGCCGCGCACCAGGCCGTCGGTGACGTCCATGGCGATGCAGCGCACCACGTTGTCGCCGAGGTGCTGGGCCACTTCGATGATGAGGTTGTCCTCGGTGTCATCGATGGCCTTGTTCGTGATGGTGAGGGCCGTCAGGATGGTGGGAAGTTTTCCCTCTGCGAACTCCACGTCGACAACAGGCCCGATGACCTGTACCACGGTTCCGATATTCATAACTCTCTCCTGTGAATGGCGTTTTCCTTTTCTGGGGATTCATGGCCGGCGCGCCTGTTCGCAAGGCGCCCCGGTTCATCAGCCGGCCTTGAGCGCCTCGGTGCCGCCCACGATATCCATGAGCTCCATCGTGATGGCCGCCTGCCGGGCCTTGTTGAACTTGAGGGTCAGCGAGCGGACCATCTCCTCGCAGTTGCTCGTGGCGTTGTCCATGGCCACCATGCGGGCGCCGTTTTCGCCGGCCGAGGTCTCCAGCAGCGCCCGGAAGATCAGGACGCGCAGGTACATCGGCAGCAACTGGTCGAGCAGCACCTCGTCGGAGGGCTCGTAGATGTAATCGATCCGCTTGTCGATGTCCACGTCTTCGCCCCCGATGGAGGGAAGGGGCAGCAGCCGGACCACCTTGGGCTTCTGGATGCCGACGTTGTGGAACTCGCTGTAGATGAGGTACAGCTCGTCATACTCCTCGGCGATAAAGGCCGGGATCGCGTCCTCGCCGATGGCGATGGCGAGGTTCATGTCGAACTTCCGGAAGACGTCGGCGTGCGCGTTGACGACCTTCGTCCTCTTGCGGAAGTAGTCGCGGGCCTTGCGTCCCACGGGAATGAGCGACACGTCCTTGCCTTCCTTCCGCTTGGCCTGCATGAACTGCTCGGCAATCTTGATGAGGTTCGTGTTGAAGCTCCCGCAGAGCCCCCGGTCGGAGGTCATGAGGATGACCCGGATTCTCCGGGGGTCCCTCACGGCCAGCAGCGCATGGGCCCTCGTGTCGACACGCAGGGCCAGGCTGCTCAGCACGTCCATGAACTTGATCGCGTAGGGCCTGAAGTTCTCCATCCGCTGCTGGGCGGACTTGAGCTTCGCGGCCGCGACCATGTTCATGGCCCGGGTGATCTGCTTGGTCTTCTGAACCGCGGTGATCTTTCGTTTGATGTCTCTCAGTGCGGCCATGCTCTATCTCTCTTCCCCTGCGTTGCCGCCATGCGGCTTGAGCCGGGCGCCGGCGCGGGAAGCGCCGTTGCCCGGCGGAGGTATCCCGTCAACAGGCCCGATCAGCCAGCCACGAAGATGGCCTCGAACTCCCCGAGGGCGTCCTTCATCTTCTTCTCGAGCTCGGGGCTGATGACCTTTTTGTCCTCGATCTCGGTCATGATCTCGGGGTACTTGCTCTTCACGTAATTGAGGACCTCCGGTTCGTACGCCTTGATCTTCTCGACGGGCAGCTTGTCCAGGAAGCCCTTGGACCCCGCGAAGAGGACCACGATCTCCTCGGAGAGGGACATGGGCTTGTACTGGGGCTGTTTCAGCAGCTCGACGAGCCGCACGCCGCGGTCGAGCTGGGCCTGGGTCGCCTTGTCGAGGTCACTGCCGAACTGGGCGAAGGCGGCCATCTCGCGGTACTGGGCCAGGTCGAGCTTCAGGGTGCCGGCCACCTGCTTCATGGCCTTCACCTGGGCGGCGCCGCCGACGCGGGAAACGGAGAGGCCGACGTTGATGGCGGGGCGGATGCCCGAGTAGAAGAGGTTCGGCTCCAGGTAGACCTGGCCGTCGGTGATCGAAATGACGTTTGTCGGGATATAGGCCGACACGTCGCCGGCCTGTGTCTCGATGACGGGCAGGGCCGTCAGGGAGCCGCCCTTGCCGTACTCCTCGCTCACGCGGGCTGCGCGCTCGAGCAGCCGGGAGTGGTTGTAGAAGATGTCGCCGGGATAGGCCTCGCGTCCGGGAGGCCGCCGGAGGAGCAGCGAGATCTGGCGGTAGGCCACGGCCTGCTTGGACAGGTCGTCGTAGATGATCAGGGCGGACTGCCCGCGGTCGCGCCACCACTCGCCGATGGAGCAGCCGCAGTAGGCGGCCACGTACTGCAGGGTGGCGGGGTCGCTCGCGCAGGCCGCGACGACGACGGTGTAGTCCATGGCGCCGTTTCGTCTCAGGGCTTCCACGACCTGGGCCACGGTGGATTTCTTCTGGCCGATGGCCACGTAGATGCACTTGACGCCCTCCGTCTTCTGGCGGATGATGGCGTCGATGCCGATGGCGGTCTTGCCGATCTGGCGGTCGCCGATGATCAGCTCGCGCTGGCCCCGGCCGATGGGCGTCATGGCGTCGATGGCCTTGAGGCCCGTGTACATGGGCTGGTTGACGGGCTGGCGGGCGATGACGCCGGGGGCGACCATCTCGATGCGGCGGAACTCCGTCGTCTCGATGGGTCCCTTGCCGTCCAGCGGGCGGCCCGTGCCGTCGATGACACGACCCAGGAGGGCGTCGCCCACGGGGACTTCCGCGATGCGGCCCGTGCGCTTGACGATGTCGCCTTCCTTGATGTGCGTGTCGTCGCCGAGGATGGCGACGCCGACGTTGTCCCGCTCGAGGTTCAGCACCATGCCCAGGATTCCGCCGGGGAACTCGAGGAGTTCCATGGCCATGGCGTTCTGGACTCCGTAGATGCGGGCAATGCCGTCGCCGACGGACAGCACCGTGCCGGTTTCGCTGATATCCAGCTTCTTCTCATACTCCTTGATCTGCTTGGAGATGATCTGACTGATTTCCTCTGCCCTGATCGGTTCCATTCTCCTATCTCTCCTCTCCTAAGAGCTTCCTGATATTGCCCAGTTGTGCCTTGATGCTTCCGTCGTACAGGGTGTCTCCCACCCGGACGACGAGTCCCCCGATGAGCGAGGTGTCGTCCTCGACCGTCATTTCCACTTCCTTGCCCGTCATCTCGGCCACCCTCTGCTTCAGGGCCTGCTCCAGCTCGGCGTTGAGGGGGTAGGCGGTCCGGACGGACACGCGGACCTTCTTCAGGGTCTTGTCCATGAGCTCCTTGTAGGCGTTCTCCACCTCCGCGAGCATCCCGATGCGCTGCTTGTCCACGAGCAGTCGAACGAAGTTGGCCGTCCGATCGGACATCTTCACGAGGGCGAGCAGCTCCTCGACGACGGACTTCTTTGCCTTCAGCTCAAAGATTGGGTTGGCCAGGAACTCCTGCAGGGCCTTGTTCTGCAGGACCATGGTCGAAAAGGAAGCCAGCTCTCTCCCGTAGTCCTCGATCTTCCTCTCCTCGACAGCGATGTCGAAGAACGCTCTCGCGTACCGCTTTGCCAGATCGCTGCTGATCAATTTTTCTTCACCATCCTGTCAAGATATTCGCGAACCATGCCCTCATGGTCTTCTTTCGTGACCTTCTTCTTCAAAATGTCCTCGGCCATCTGGACGGCCAGCTCCGAGGCCTCGAGCCTCAGCTCGTTCTTCGCCTTCTTGAGCTCCTGCTCCATTCTCGCCTTGGCGTCTTCCTTCATCTTCTCGGCGGCGCGGCCGGCATCGGCGATGATGCGTTTCTTCTCCTCCTCGCCCTGGGCCCGGATCATGGCGGAGATGTTCTCGATCTCCTTCTCGGCCAGCTTGAGCTTGTCGTCGTATTCCCTGAACTTCTTCTCGGCCTCGGCCTTGACCACTTCGGCCTCCTCCAGGGACGCCTTGATGCCTTCGCGGCGGCCCGCAAAGAAGGTCTTCATCTTCTTCCACATCAGCTTGTAAAGGATGGCCAGCAGCACGAGGAAGTTGGCGATTCTCCAGCCGAAGTCGATGAGCTGGGCCCTGGTGTCCACGTGTTCCTCGCCGCCGGCGGCCCAGGCCGCAGCGGAGACGAGCACGGCCCCGAGACCCGTGAAAACGCCGAACCACTCGGATTTGCTCAAAAACAGCGTCTTCTCTCCCCGGTTCATTGGATGCTCCTTCCCAGGACCTTTTCGGCGATTTCGGAGGAGATCCTCAGGGATTGACTCCGCAGCAGTTCCCTCGCCGATGCCAGCTCCTTTTCCAGTTTCGCCTGGAACTCGCCCATCATCCCGGCGATCTCGCCCTTTGCCTTGTCCGTGATCACCCTGGCTGCTTCGGAGCCCTCCTTGGCGAGATCCCCCTTCTGGCCCATGGCCTCCATCTTGGCGGACCGGATCTTCTCCTCATACTCGGCCACGCGGCCGTCGATCGTTTCCTGGACGGTCTTCACCTCTTCCTGGGCCTTGTCCAGGATTTCCTTTCTTCGGTCCATGACCCGAAGGAGAGGTTTGTAGAGCACTTGATTGAGGATCCAGATCAGGAGGAGGAAGTTGACAAGCTGAATGAATACGGTTGCATTGATATCGACCATCTACCTACCCTCTCTCTCTCGCTCTGCCGAGCAGGCACAAAAAAACCGAGGGAACTCACGAATTCGCCCGGTTCGAAACGGAAAACAGCCCTTTCGGGTCCTGGACAGCAACCCGGAGCAAATATTCTTCCAAATAGCTAGAATAATTGGCGCTTTTCATGAAACGTCTCTTTGCTCCGTCCTGCTAAAACCGCGGTCTTCTAATCACAAACACTCAAAATTGTCAAGCTTTTTTTCCCGGAAGACAGGTGTTCGCGCAGGTCCCCGGTGAAGCCCGGAGGGGGCCTGCTCCACGGGTGCGCCCGGATGGGCAATACAGAGGGAATGTTTCCGTTATTCCGCTTTTGGAGCCGCCCCTCCCTTTGTCATCTGGCAATTGCCTTCGAAGAGCCCTCCCTCGTGGACGACGAAAACGCCGGTCTTCACGTTGCCGAAGAGCTTGCCCGTAGCGTCGATCTCCGTCCGTTCCCGGACCTCCACGGTCCCCCGGACGTCGCCCCCCACCATCAGGCTGTCGACCTGGATGTCGCCCTCGATCCGGCCTCCCTGCCCCACCACGAGAGTGCCCTTGCCGAGGATCTCGCCCTTGAACTTGCCGTCGAGCCGGACGGCGCCGGTAAAGATCAGCTTCCCCTCGAATTCCGTCCCTTCCCCGAGAAAGGCTTTGATTTCCACTTCTTTTTTCCCCTTGTTGATCATGAGAATCTCCTTCGGAGGGCTTAAGGCATAGGGCACAGGGCTTATGGCCGGGATGAAAAATCCCATCGCCTGAAGCCATCCGTCTTTCGCCTCAATTCTTTAGCCTTTCGCCCTATGCCTCTGCAATCTACGATTGCAGCACATACCTTCGCATGCTCACGTTCATCAGGAGCCCCATGGCGGCCATCATCTTCACCATCGACGACCCCCCGTAGCTGAAGAACGGCAGCGGAATGCCCACGACGGGCAGGATGCCCAGGACCATGGCCACGTTGATGAAGACGCCCCAGAAGATCAGCATCGTCGCGCCGAAGGCGATGAGCGTCCCCAGGTAGTCCCGCGAGTGCTGCGCGATCTTGAGGCTCCAGAGGATCAGGGCCAGGAACAGCACGAGCACAAACAGGGCCCCCAGAAAGCCCCACTCCTCGGCAAAGACGGAAAAGACGAAGTCCGTCTGCTGCTCGGGCAGGAACTTCAGCTGGCTCTGGGTCCCCTT